>OJMG01002189.1_pt1 | contig 17004 bp, 5 predicted proteins | sample 1597141 | NCBI WGS metagenome assembly OJMG01 (sample SAMEA2452119, study PRJEB22498) | human gut metagenome | biome: human feces; feature: human gut; material: feces | place: Australia | collected 2012 | reverse complement strand
CTTGCGACGCCCGGCAATATCCGTGTGGCCGAGGGCAAGTTGATTTGGGACGCCGTAGAAGGCGCAAGCAGTTACAACGTCCGCATTGGAGCGAATACTCATCAAGTGGCCCCCGGAAGTGAAGCCGAGGTAGAGTTTGCTTTGGCTGCGGAGCATTTCAGCGGAGCTTTGGCGGAAATTTCCGTTCAGGCAGTCGGGGCGAACGACTCGGAAACCTCTTTATATAGCGATCCGATCGTGGTCAGCTATAATACGATGAGCGATACGTTGAGCTATGGCAACGGTGAAGTTTCTTGGAAATATGTCGTCGGAGCCGCTCGTTACGGAATTACGGTAAACGGAGGCAGCGAGAAGACTGTCGATGCCGGCGCGAACAAAGCGGCCGTGACCTTGACGCAGGCGGGTGCTAACGAAATTGTCGTCTATTATTATTACGACGATGCGGGCAATCGTTCCGAAGAAGCAAAAATTACGGTCTATGCGTATTCCGTCACTTTTGACGTGCGCGGCGGTACGGCGGTAGAGACCTTATATAAAGCCATCGGCGATCCGATGACGTTGCCGACTTCTACTCAGGAAGGGTATGATTTCGGCGGCTGGTACAATGTTCCCGGCGGACCGAAGGGCAACGGCGCAGAATATACCGATAAAGTTTTCGGGGAAAGCGGAGATATTATTCTCTACGCATATTGGGAGCCGAAGGCATATACGGTGACGTTCGATTGCGGAGGAGAAGGAACGGTAGACCAAGAGACTTTTACGGTATATTATAATAGGGCTTATACTTTGCCTATTCCCAAGGCTACCGGTTCTAGGGGGTTTATGGGTTGGTATACTCAGCCGCAAGGTCAAGGTATGCAATATACCGATGACAAGGGCGTTGGTTTAAATTTATGGAACGACGCTCAGGATATGAAATTATATGCCTATTGGGAAGACGTTTTAAGCTTCCATTATGACACTTCAACGAAGGGATATTCTGTCAGTCAGGGTAAAGCAATTAAATCTGTGACCAGTGTAACCATTCCTTCAGTCTATGATGGAGAAAAGGTCACGATTATTGATGGTGGTGCTTTTAAGGGATGCAGTAATCTAGTTTCTATTAATATTCCCGATACGGTGGAAAGAATAGAATTACCTGTCGACGGTGGCGGAACAGGTTCGCCGTTCGAAGGCTGTTATAACTTACAAAGTGTCAATATTTATTCGGTTGAAGGAAATCATGAAAGAATCTATTCTTCTACCGACGGCGTCTTAATGCAGAATAAGCTCGGTGAGGATGGAACTGTTCAGGGGGTTACGCTCGCTTATTTCCCTTACGCAAAAGAAGGGGCTTATGAAATTCCCGAAGGAGTTACAGAGCTTCGTATTAATGTTTTCAAATCGGCGGATATTACAGAAATAACTATTCCCGCTAGCGTCACGTCTATCGAACAAAATGCTTTCCGTTCTTGTACGAAACTTGAAAAGGTAATATTTGCTGAAGTGCCGGAGGGTGAGGATGCGGAAGATTTAACGATAGCTGATTACGCATTCCAAAAATGTACTTCTTTGACGCAGATTGATTTCCCTGCTCGGTTGAAAGAAATTCCGATTAATAGTTTTGTAGATTGCTCTGCTCTTTCGAAAATTAATGTAGAAGAAAACGGACAGTATTATTCTTCCAAAAATGGAGTCCTTTGTGATGCAGCCGGCAAGACAATACTTTTTTGCCCGAAGGGTGTTTCGGGAACCTTTGAGATTCCAGTTGGTATACAATCAATCGGAGAAAGTGCTTTTGAAGGTTGTACTAAAATCTCCAAGCTGATTATTCCCGGCCATGTGACAACTATCAAAACAGGCGCGTTTAAGAAGTGTTCCGGATTGGTAGCTCTTACTTTTGAAGGTGAAAAAATAGATCCTTCATTGACAATTGACCAATATGCCTTTTATTCTTGTACAGGACTTACAGAAATAACATTGCCTGAAAATCTTGTATTTCTCGGGGCCCATGCTTTTGGTGATATTAAGGCGCTGACAAAGGTCAATGTACTTTGTGGGGGCAATGCTGTTTTAGAGAACGGAGCTTTTGCTGATGATTCAAATAATTGCTATATTATTGAATTATATTTAGGAGCGGAGGTTCCTTCTACTGTTGAAATTACAGGAGTTTTTGGTGCCTTAAATTTGGAAAAGGTTGAAGTTGCCGAAGGAAATCCTAATTTTGAGTCTGAAGACGGCGTCCTTTTTAATAAGGGTAAGACAACAATTCTTTATTATCCAAATGCAAAGAAGGGTAATTATATTATTCCTGCAAGCGTAGAAAAAATAGGTGCGGCTGTATTCAAAGGAAAACCGGAGCTGACTCAAATTACTATTAGTAAAAATATTAGTGAAATTGGTTCTGAGGCATTTTCTGAATGTCCAAAGCTTTCGGTTATCATTTTCGAGGCCGGTGGCACAAAGCCTTTAATTATCGGAGAAGAGGCTTTTTATGATTTGCCGATCAAGGAAATTCAATTGCCCGAGCGTGTTACAACTATCGGGAAAAAGGCTTTTAATGATTGTGATTATCTCACCGAATTTGTTATTCCCGAGGGTGTAAAAGAGGTGGGAACCGATGCGTTGAATGGTTGCGATCGTTTGCGTAAAGTGAAAATTTCTTCGACCGTAGAAACGCTCGGCGAGTATTCTCCGCGTATTTTTCTTCCTTTCGGTGGATTTTCTAACTGTGCAGCTTTAGAAGAAATTATCGTTGATGAAAACAATAAAAATTTTGCGTCAGTAGATGGCATCTTATACGGTAAAAAAGACGGTGTGATTTCTGAACTTTATATGGCACCGAGAAAAAAGAGCGGAAAGGTGACTATTCCAAGTAGTGTCATTAAAGTTCATACGAGTGCATTTTATGAAAATTCGGGTATAACTGAAATCGTATTCGAAGATTCCGCTAACTCAATCGAAATCGATATGGTTGCATTCGGGTATTGTGTTATGCTTCAAAGGGTGACACTTCCGAGAGGATTAACAACGATAGAGTGGGGATTGTTCATGGGGTGTACCTCCTTGGAGGAAGTGTTTATTCCCAATACTGTAACCAAAATACGTGACAGAGCTTTTGCAAACTGCTCGGACCTTACGACTGTAAATTTTGAAGAGGGAGGCAGCGAAGTACTTGTTTTTGAGGACAGCGAAAAAGTAGAATTTGTTATCGGAAAATCGCCCAGTGGAGCTGATATTGTTCAGGAGTGGGATGTTTACGGTATTTTCAAAGGCGCCGATAGTTTAGAAAATATAGAATTGCCTGAACGTACGACGAAAATAGGAGATTATACCTTCAGCGGAGTATCCTCTCTCCATACCGTTTCTCTGCCTTCTACTTTGACAACGATAGGAGCCTATGCCTTTGATTACACCGGATTGAAGAGCTTGAATTTACCTGACGGACTGGAAACAATTGGAGATTATGCTTTCCGGGCTCCCTCTGTATCGGATTATAAAATATCAACTTTATCGATTCCGGCAAGTGTTACAGCTATTGGAAAAGGAGCTTTTAGCAATAATACTCTTTTGACGCAGGTCACCTTTGCGGCCGATTCAAAACTTGAAACGATTGGAGATTCTGCATTTTCTTCTTGTGCTGCCTTGACGGAAATCGAGATTCCGGCAAGTGTAAAAACAATCGGAACAAGTGTGTTTTTAAGCTGTTCAAAATTGACCGAGATTACATTCCAGTCTGAAAGCAATTTAGCTTCTATAGGTCAGTTGGCGTTTTCTAAGACGGCCTTGACAAGCTTTTCGTTCCCCGTAAGCTCGGCTGAGAGCATCAAGTTAGGAGCAAAGCTGTTTTCGGCGTGTAAAAATCTTACTTATATTTATGTTTCTAAATCGGTTATTAGTTTGGCAAATGTTTTCGCCGACTGTAATTCTATTCAAAAAATTGAAATTGCAGACGATCATGAATCGCTTTCTTCCGACGAAGAACTCCCTATTATTTATAATAAAGATAAAACGGGCTTGCAAACTATTTACAATCAGCTTCCAACCGGAGTATTTACTTTACCGGAAGGAATTACGTTTATAGACGAAGGGGCGTTCCAAAATCAAGTAGACGTTACTGAAATTGTTTTGCCGACTACCCTTAAAGAAATTAAAAAGAACGCCTTTGCCAATTGTACTTCTTTGCAAAGAGTAAGATTTACCAATAATACAAGCAACCTTTTAACGATTGGGCAATATGCGTTCAAGTCTTGTGAGGCTCTTGAAGAATTTATTGTTCCGGGAACCGTTACAAAAATTGACAATTATGCGTTTCAGTATTGCAAAAAATTAACCAGTGTTACGATATCTCCTAATGAAGGTATCAATATTTCCTTAGGAACAAATCTTTTTTATGGTTGTACGGGGCTTACAACCGTTGCTTTGTCGGATAAAATAACTGCGCTTAATAATTCCATGTTCTCCGGGTGTTCGGCTCTCGAAGAAATTTATATTCCTGCCGGCGTGACGAAATTACCCGATAGTCTTTTCTATGGGTGCAAAGCTTTACATACGGTTATTCTTCCGACAGATTTGGAAACAATCGGAAAGAGCGTTTTCAGCGGTTGCTCAAAGTTAACGAGCATCTCTTTACCAGAAAAAGTTACGCAAATCGGTAGCTCGGCTTTTGCTAATACCGGACTTACGGCAATTGAAATTCCTAAGGGAGTGACAAAGCTTGACTCTTCTACTTTCAGCGGGTGTGCTTCTCTTGCGTCGGTCACTTTCTTCGGAAAAGAAGTGGTAGACGGTATTCTTGTCGGAGGAGGATTGAATGAGCTTGGCGCTTCAGTGTTTAGCGGATGTACGTCTCTCTCTTCGATAGTCTTACCCGATTCTTTGAAAAAGGTCGGAAATAAAGCTTTCTATAATTCGGGACTTACTTCGATATTATTACCTCAACTGGAATCTTTGGGAACAGAGGTCTTTTCCGGTTGCGGAGCCTTAGAAAGTGCAGGCCTTCCTTCTTCGTTAAAAGAGATTCCCCAAAAAACTTTCCAAAACTGTACTGCCTTGACAGAAGTTTTATTTGCTGATAACTTAGAAAAATTGGGAAATTACGCATTTAGCAATACGGGAATTACTTCGATTATTATTCCGGAAAGTGTAACGTCTTTAGGTACATATCTCTTCGACGGATGTTTAAATCTTTCTGAGGTTACTTTACCCTCTATGCTTACCGCCATTCCGAATTATATTTTTAGAGATTGCACGGCCCTTAAAAGCATAACAATTCCCGCTACGGTGAGAACTATCGGCGCTTCTGCTTTTGAAAATACAGGGCTGACCGAAGTCGTAATTCCCGAAGGCGTGACTCAGCTCGGACGGGTATTTAATAATTGTGCAGATCTTTCAAATGTCGTTTTACCTGAATCTTTAAGAACGCTTGATGGTACTTTTGACGGATGTACTTCTTTGGTTCAAATCCAGCTTCCTTCTCAGTTAAATACATTGAAAGGAAAAGCATTTAGAAATACAGGGCTTACTTCTATTACTCTTCCCGAAGGAATTACAGCTATAGGAACTACAAGCTCAAGCTATACGTTCCAAGACTGTGCTGATTTGTCAAGTATTACTTTCTTAGGGGAAATTGTTACGATCGGATATGGTGCATTCAGTGGATGTACGTCTTTAACTTCCTTTATTATTCCCGAAACGGTTGAGACAATAGGAAGCTATGCTTTCGAAAACAGTGGAATTACTAAAATCAACATACCGGCAAGTGTAACAAAGATATTTCTTATGCCATTCCGTGGCTGTACCTCCCTCACCGAATTCGAGGTGGATGAAGGTAATAGCACCTATGGAAGAAATGCAAACGGAGCTTTGATGGAAAAGGATACGAATACTTTGTTATGTTTTCCTGCCGGGGGTTCCGGCGTTGTGGAAATCGAAGATGGCGTTATCATAGAACCGGGCGCATTTTATGGCTGCGATAAGATTACTGAAATTATTTTGCCGGATTCTATGACGGAAATCGACGGAGAAACTTTTGAGGCTTTTACCGGTCTTGAAAAAATTGCGATCCCTGCAAGCGTGAAATCGATTGGAAGCAGTGCTTTCGTAGGTTGCTCTTCCCTCGTTGAAGTTGTTTTGAATGAAGGCCTCGAAACGATCGGAAGTAGCGCCTTTGCAGAAACAGCCATCGCTTCTATTACGATCCCTGCAAGCGTGAAATCGATTGGAAGTAATGCTTTCGAAGATTGCTCTTCTCTCGTTGAAGTTGTTTTGGCGGAAGGCCTCGAAACGATTGGAAATTATGCGTTCAGACGTTCGGCCGTTAAAAATATTGTTATTCCGAGTTCTGTTGTTTCTATCGGAACGAACGTTTTTGAAAGTGCGGGTCTACTCTCTGTAGACATTCGTTGTGCGGCTGCGACATTTGGGACCAAAATATTCTATAATTGTTCGCTGCTTGAAAGTGTGACTTTGGCGGAAGGAATAACATCTATCGGAAACTATATGTTCTCGGGATGTGCGGCGTTAAAAGCTATTCAGCTGCCGAAAGATTTGGCGTGGATAGGGGAATATGCATTCCAAAATAGCGGACTTATCGAAATTGAAATTCCTTCTAATGTCGTATATCTGGCAAAAAATCCGGGAACGTCTCTTCCTACAGAGACAACGAACAGCTATGCTTTTGAAGGATGTGTAGATCTTAAAACTATTGTGTTCAACGAAGGCTTGAAATTAATCGGGAAGGGTGCGTTTAAAGGATGCATTTCGCTTGAAACGGTTGAGCTTCCAAATTCTTTGGAGATTATTGGTTCAACTGTATTTAGTGAAAGCGGCTTGAAACAAATAACGCTTCCGGAAGGAGTAATTACAATCGGCGTTCAAGCATTTATGAATTGTGCGCAGCTTGAAAGCATTAGTATCTCGGAATCTGTAACGGTAATTAATACAAACGCATTTACCGGGTGTCTTTCGATGAAGAGTATTTTCATTCCGAAAACTGCCATGCTCGAGGGTACTATTATTTTCAAGGGCTGGACAAAGGACCAGACGATTTATCTTGAAGCGACGGAAGATGAGGCCGCAGAGTGGATCGATTCGGGTGCCTGGCAAAAAACTTGGAATGAGGGCTGCGAAGCTCATATCGAATATGGGTATACAAATTTATAAACTTTTGTTATGAATAATTTTGCTTATCCCCAAGAATAACCTAAACAAACTTATAGGTGCAATAGCCGCCGGTAAACCTAAATTTACCGGTAGGCTATTTTGCGATTTTTAGTCGAATTTAATTTACTTTGATAAGAAAAAGTGATATAATAAAAAGACTAAATGCAAAAATCAAATCACGTTGCCATTTTTAAAATGGCAAAGGAGATGCTTATGACAGGTGAATTATTTAAAAAATATTATTCTCGTCTGGCAAAAGAAGGATTTTTGAAGGCTCTGGTATGCGGACTGATCATAGGGTTTTCTCTGCTTTTAATATCCGCGGCCGTATTCTGGCTGGCCGATATCGAGAGATTCTGGCTGTGTATCGTACTTTTGGCGGTCGCAACGGCAGTCGCAACTCCGATTTTTTATTATACCGCTTTTCGGCCTACAATTAAAGCGATTGCGAAAAGGGTCGACGAATTGGGGCTGGAAGAGAGAATTCTTACTATGACGGAGCTGGAAAAGGACGATTCTTATATCGCCATGAGACAGAGAGAGGACGCGAAAGCGGCCTTAAAAACGATCGATGCAAAGCGTCTGAAATTCGCGATATCCATTCCCTTGATCGTGTCCTTGTCCGTCGTCGCCGTTTTCGGAAGCGGCATGACTACCGTGGCCGCTCTCAGCGAATACGGGGTCATTAAAAAAGGCTCCGATGTCATAGACGACATCATTCAGCCCGCTCCGAAAACATTTACCATCGAATACAGAGTACAGGGAGAGGGTACGATACTCATCGAAGGACAAACCAACGAAGAAACCGGAGACAGCCCGAACGGCGGTCAGGACGATGAACAACAGAACAATCAGAATAGTCAGGACAATCAAACGAGCGACAATTCTTCAAACGGCAGCGGGCAGGACAGCCAAACGGGGCAGTCCGACAGTCAGAGCGGCGAAACGAGCGATCAAGAAAACGACAAAAAAAATAAATGGTCTCAGAGCGTCAAAGAGGGCGAAAACTCAAAGGGCGTTTTGGCCGTCCCCGCTAAAAATTGGGTGTTTGTGAGATGGTCGGACGGCTTGGAAAATCCGTACAGAACGGAGAGCGACGTCTCTAAAAATATGACGCTGACCGCAATTTTTGAAGCGATGGACGAGGTGACAGACAAAGGGGAGCCGGAAGATCCGGACGATGCGGACGACCTGCCCTCCGATTCTGAGGAGGGGGATCCCACTCCGCCTTCCGAGGGTGAAGAGCAAGGGTCCAACAGCACCGCGGCACAAAATCAAGTGATCGACGGCAATACCTATTACGGTGGCTCGACGTTTGAAAACGCCTATCAGGAGGCTCAGGAAGAGATGGAAGAAAACGGAGAAATACCCGACGAGCTCAAAGATATTATCGAAGATTACTATAATTCAATCAAAAAATAATATTATAATATAATGCAGAAAACCGCAGCAGAGAGCCGCTGTCAAAATTAAAAACGAGGAAAAAATCATGGTTACAGAAAAAGATATTGAACAGTTTTGCAAGCAGTGCAACGAAATTTTTAAGCAGGTTTCCCGCGACGTCATTGGTCAAAAGCCCGTCGTCGAAGGTACGATTATCGCGATGATCGCAGGCGGAAACGTACTTCTCGAAGGGGTTCCCGGCGTAGGAAAAACCCGACTTGTCAGGTCGCTCGGCAGAGTGTTTGACCTGCCCTTCTCCCGTATTCAGTTCACACCCGATTTGATGCCCGCAGACGTCACCGGTACAAATATCATCGTCAAGGACGAAAACGGTAATTCTACTTTCAAATTCCAACCGGGGCCTATCTTCAATAATATCGTCCTCGCCGACGAAATCAACCGTGCGACCCCCAAGACGCAGTCCGCGCTTTTGGAGGCCATGCAGGAACATACCGTGACGGTCATGGGCGTTTCGAGAAAGCTTTCGGAGCCGTTCTTCGTCCTCGCGACACAGAACCCGATCGAACAGGACGGTACTTATCCTCTTCCCGAAGCCCAAATGGACCGCTTTATGTTCAAACTCGTCGTTCCCAATCCCAGCCTCGACGAACTTATGCAGATCGTCGACATGACGCAAAAAACCATGGACGAAGTGGCGGACAGTGTCTGCAACGGGGAACAGCTTCTCAAAATGCGCGAAACGGCCAATCAGATTCCCGTGGCGGAAGAAGTGATGCGTTATGCTATGATTCTCACCTCTGCTACCCATCCCGACAGCGAGTGTGCGTCGGAAGCGGCAAAAAAATATATTCGCGTGGGAGCCAGCCCTCGTGCGGGACAGGCGCTCATTTCTGCGGCGAAAGTCATGGCGCTCATTAAGGGAAGATTCAACGTCGCTTACAACGACATCGAGGAATTGGCTTATCCCGTTCTCCGTCACCGTATCAAGATGAATTTCGAGGCCATAGCGGAACGCATTTCTCCCGACGAGGCTATCAAACAGATCATCGAAGAAGTGGACAAAAAATACAAGAACGGCAAGAAGTAATTAAAAAGTGCAAATACAGACACAGACGAAAGCATTATAAACTGCAAGGACGGTACAATCTGTACGGGTATAAACAGCCGAGGCGGCGCATGTGAGCTGCAAGAGAGACAAAAGCTGTTCGGACGACAAATAGCAACAAAGAAATAAGAAGTAAATTAGGCATCGGAGCGTTATCATGAAAGTTTCTTATTTGAACGATCAATTTTTCAGCCGTTTGGAGACATTGGCCCTGAATCTGAAAACGGATCTCGCGGGATATTTCGGAGGAAAGCACCTCGTCAAGACTTACGGACAGACAGTGGAGTTTTCCGATTACAGAGAATATCAACTGGGCGACGATATCCGCCGTATCGACTGGAATTTATACAGCCGTTTTGAAAAGTACTTTTTGAAACTGTTCACCGATGAAAGGCAGATGCAGGTTCAAATCTTTTTGGATTGCTCAGCCTCGATGGGAAAAGAAAATCCGCAAAAAGCCGCTTATTCCGCCGCCACGGCGGCGGCTTTGGGTTTTTTGGCTGTACATAACATGGACAAGGTATCCCTGTATCTGATGAAAGAAAACGTAGCGGAAAATCCCTTCGGTACGATTATCGGCAAAAATTCCTTTTTCAGAGCTGTGAGCGTTCTCGACAATATGCAATTCAGCGAGGATACGGATATAGAAGCATGCATTATGGGCTGTCCCAATATCGGTTCCAATAATGGATTAACCGTCATCGTTTCCGATTTCTTTACGGAAAGCAACTGGAAAAAAGCCGTTGACTATCTTTGTTATAAGCATAAACAGGTGCTGCTCGTTCAAGTGCTTGCACCCGAAGAGGTTGATCCCGCCTATGACGGAAGAGTAAATCTGATCGATTCCGAATCCGTCGATTTGTCGGACACCAAAAATATGAAAATCAGAATCACGCCCGCCATGCGCAAAGCCTATGCCGAGGCGTTGAGCGACTTCAAAAAGGACATTAAAACATTTTCTTCCAAACGGGGCGCCGATTATGTCTCCGTTTGCTCCGACACTCCGATTGAAAGGATGCTGTTCGGAGAGTTGTTAAAAGTAGGTATCATGTCATGAAGCTGTTAACTCCCTTAGGGCTTCTCGGCTTATTGGGAATCGCGGTATTGATTCTCATTTATGTCATTAAGCCAAATTATCAGCAAAAAACAGTTTCCAGCACTTTTGTATGGAAATTGAGTCTCAAATACAAAAAGAAGAGAGTTCAAATCAATAAATTGAGGAATGTGCTGCTCATTCTCTGTCAGGTTTTGGTCCTGACGGCCTGTGCACTCATTTTGGCGGAACCCAATCGGGTGGTAAAGGCGGAAACGGATCCGTCGGAGGTCATTGCAATTATCGATTCTTCCGCGAGCATGAGGGCTCAAAAAGACGGGGAAAGCCGCTTTGAAAGGGCCGTGAAGAAGTCATTGAGCCTGTCCGAAGAAGTATTTTCCAATGGCGGATTGTTTTCCGTCATCTTGGCAGATGAAAATCCCTCTTTTTTGTTAAACCGAATTTCCGCCGCCGAAGAGGACAAAGTTTCCGCCGCTTTGGAGGAGCTTTTGGAAGAGGACGCCTGTACTTACGGCGCATCGAACATGGATGCGGCGATAAAGCTCAGTGAAAATATTCTGAATGAGAATCCCAAAGCGCAAATTTACCTCTATACGGATACGACGTATTCTTATGTTCCGTCGACGGTCAATCTGGTGAGCGTGAGCGAAACGGGGGAATGGAATGTCGGAATTTTGAACGCCCGCGCGGAAATGGAAGACAACTATTACGCTTTTTATGTGGATCTCGCCTGCTACGGGCAGGATATAGACGTGAAATTGACCGTGAGCGTCAGCGGACCGAATACATCGAGCAGTACGGAAAACGTCAAACCGACCGAATTTGAAACGATCGTAAAATGTTCGAAGGACAAGACCAAGACGGTGATTTTCAAAAACGAAAACGAAGTCGGCAAAGATACGGAGAACACCGTCTACGTCCCCATTCCCGATCAGAAAAGAATTTATTCCTATCAGTCCGTTCATATTTACGTTTCCGATTCCGAGACGGCGACGAGTTCATTAAACGATTCCTTTTCAGAGGACAATACTTTCGAAATTTACGGCGGGCAAAAGGAAGTTTTGAAGATTCAGTACGCGAGTTCGCTTCCCAATCCCTTCTTTTCCGGTATTCTGTTGGTTTTGCAGGATAATTTCAGCGACCGCTGGGATATCCAGATAACCGAAATTCACGAAGGCCAGCAGCCCGCTCTGAAAGGTTATGATCTCTATATTTTTGAGCATACCATGCCGGCGGAAATGCCGACGGACGGAATCGTATTCTTGGCTGATCCCGACAAAGCTCCCGTCGGTTCAGGACTTTCTTTAGGCAGAATATACGATTGTCAGGGCAGTATTCCTTTGGTTCAGGAAAATTATCACGATTTAATCAAATATATCGATGCATCGTCGCTTACGCTTTCCTATTTCACCACGCTTTCCGGCTACGATGCTTCTTATGATACTTTGCTCACGTGCAACGGGGAGCCCGTCCTGCTTTTGAAGGACGAGAAAGAAGCGAAGGTTATAGTCTCTCTGTTTAGTGTGCATCACAGTAATACACCGATCAAGTATGCGTTTCCTACGCTTATGTATAACTTATTTGAATATTTCCTGCCGGTCACGGTAAAGGGAAACGCTTTTGAGGTCAACGAAAGCGTATCTTTGAACGCACGGGGAGAAAATCTCGTGGTTTCGGGATATGACGGTCAAGAACAGTTAGAGTTCGATACTTTCCCCGCAACGTTGAAGGTGAGTATTCCCGGAACGTATATCTTGACGCAGGTGACAGATTTCGGGAAAAAATTATCGGAAAAAATTTACGTCAGGGTGCCAAGAGCAGAAAGCAATATCTGGAATTCGGCGGACAGTTTATCGGAACCGAACAGGAAAGAGACGGATGAGGATTCCTACAAAAACCTCATCGTGTATTTCGCTGGGGCTTTGGTGGCGCTTCTGTTTATCGAGTGGCTGCTTCAATCCCGTGAAAGCATGTAAAGGAGGCTGAAAGAACAATGCAGAATTTTCAATTTGCTTTTGACCAACCTCTTTGGTTTTTGCTTCTGATTCCTGCGCTCGCTTTGACGGTCGTTCCCTATTTCATGCTGTCCAAAAAATACAGAAGAACGAGAAATCGCATTGTATCGATGATACTTCATACCTTTATCATGGTCTTTGCGGTCTCCGTTCTCGCGGGAATCATGTTCACCTATACGGTTCCCAACAAAGACAACGAAATTATCCTTTTGGTCGATGTCTCCAATTCGGAAGAAAGCGCAAAGGAAAATCGGAACGAGTTTATCAAAACTGTTTTGGACGACAGCCGATATGACGGATATACGGTCGGTGTCGTAACTTTCGGTTTCGACCAGCGATACGCCGTACAATTGACCGATGATATCGACGGAATCTACGATAATTATATCTCTGCTCCTTCTCCCGACGTTAGTGCGACCAATGTCGCTGCCGCCTTGACCTATACGAAAGGGCTGTTTCAACATCCTGAATCGGGAAAAATAGTCCTGATCACCGACGGCAAGGAGACGGACGAAAAAGCCGAGGACGTCATTTCTTCCGTTCTCGCACAGGGGATTAAAGTCGATACCGCGTATATTTCTTCCGAAGCCCAAGGAGATATTGTGCAAGTGAGCGGCATGGAGCTGCCCGATTATCACGTAAACATCAATGAGGAGTGTTCCATAGAGGTAACGATTCAGAGCAAGCAGTCTCAGACAAAAGCGACAATTCAGTTGTCCGATAACGGTGAAATCAATTCCGAAAAGGACACGCAGACGGTGGATCTCGTCAAAGGAACGCAAACGATATCATTCAAGCATACCTTCTTGACGGACGGGCTGCACAGATTAAATTTAAAAATCAGTGTCGACGAAAAAGAGGAATTTCAGGAAAATAATGAATATTATTCCTATTTCAACCTCGAAATCTTCAATGAGATTTTGATTTTAGAAAGAGTGGACGGAGAGTCGGCCGCTCTTCAAAAAATACTTACAGAAAATAAGGCCTATGACGTGGAAGTTAAGAAAATCAGTTCCGCAAAGGCGGAGGAACTGACGATCGACGCTCTCCGCGGATACGATCAAATCATTTTGAACAATATCGCCAATGCCGATATGCCCGAAGGGTTCGACGAGGCTCTGTATTCTTATGTCTACGATTACGGCGGAGGTTTGTTCACCGTAGGCGGAAACAAACTTGATTCCGCTGGGGAGCCGGTGGCAAACGCCTATAACCGTGAGGATATGTACGGAACTTTGTACCAGCAGATGCTTCCCGTACAGGCGATCAATTATACCCCGCCCGTGGGAGTTATTGTCATTATCGACCATTCCGGTTCCATGGCGGGAGATCCGCTCGAATATGCAAAGGCAGGGGCTTCTACCTGTGTCGCGGGGCTTTCCGAAAGAGATTATTTCGGCGTCATGACTTTGGATAAGGATTACAATACCGTTTTGCCTTTGACGCGCCGCACGGAAGAATCTAAAATTCTCGCGGCGATCGACGGTATCGAAAATGCGGAGGGCGGAACCTTTTTTAACGACGCAATAGTAAGCGCGGGGCAGCAACTCAGTGCATTGACCGTGGTGGATAAGAAGCATATCATTATCGTGACGGATGGTGCCGTTCAAGAATCGGAAAAGGCCGTCTACGAGGAGACGATCGATAAGCTCTATAAAAATAACGGCATTACCCTGTCGATTGTAGGAGTCAATATAACTCAGAGCTCTTCTTTTGCAAAGCTGATGCAATCGGCGGCGGAGATAGGACACGGAAGATTTCTTCCCACGACGAACCCTCAAGATATTACCCGTTTGATGCGGGAAGATTTGGCAGCTCCCGAAATTACGGAAGTGATTCCCAAAGAGTTTCAGCCGACGATTGCCAAGCCGTCTTCCCCCGTCGTAAAGGGGATCGAAGTCGGAGAAGGCGTCGAAGGCCTGAATAAAATGACCGTAGCGCTCGGCGGATTCTACGGAACGAAAGCGAGAAGCAACGCGGAATTGATTTTGGTTGGAGATTACAACGTTCCCGTCTATGCACAATGGAAGTTCGGAAAGGGCATGGTCGGCAGCTTTATGTGCGACCTGAACGGTACATGGTCTTCCGATTTTATGGACGACAAAAACGGAAAACAGTTTATTTACAATGTCGTCAATAATCTGATGCCGACGCAGAGTATTCGGCCGAACGATTTTGAAGACGGAAAGATTACTTTGACCGAAGAGAATTATATCAACTATCTCAGTATTACGGAAAAGCCCGACGAGGGCGGCAGTATCAACGGACAGATCATTCGCCTTCTTCCCGACGGAAAGGAGGAAGTCGTCGCTTCTCTGACGGAAAACTCCGCGGAAAATTCTATCGGCTATGTCACGTCCTGCCTGAGTGCAAGCAATAATTACAGCAGATGCACGTTTGTCATCAAGCAGAGCGGAATTTATAAGATAGTCGTCAATAAATGCGATGCCGACGGAAATGTTGTCTCTACAACAGCGCTTTATAAACGGTTATCCTACTCGAAAGAGTACGATACGTTCTTAGAGGAAAGCTCGGCAGAGCTTGAAGCCGGGCTCGAACAGCTGGCGGGAAAGGGAGGCGGTTCCAAAATTGAAAATCTGGACGATCCCATCGAAATTTTCGCTGACTTTGTGACCGACTTCCCCAAAGAGTTCGACCCTAAACCTGCTTTGATCATTGCGGCCATCGTTTTGTTCCTGTGCGATATTGCTGCCAGAAAGTTCAAGTTCAAATGGATTCACGAGCTTATTCGCGAACACAAAAATAAGAAATCGTCTAAATAAATTCGGAAAAGCCGTGCGGACTTTATTTCTGCACGGCGCGTTTCCCTTAAAAGGTTTTAGACGCTTATCCCCTTCAAGGAGAATATTATGAAAAAGCCCAAAATCGTCGTTGCATTGGTCTTAATGATATGCTTCCTGCTTTCGGTCTTTGCCGCCTGCGGTACAAGTACTCTTCCGGTTCCTACGGGTATCGACGTGGACAGCGTCGATTACACGATGACTTGGGAGGCCGTCCCTCAGGCGCGCCGTTATGCAGTGGATATCAAAGATGTCGACGACGGAGAATACAGCAAAAATACGACGTCAAGGGAAGAAAAGTTTTCACTCTCTGAACTCGGAGACGGAGATTATGAAATCAGAATAAAGGCGCTCGGAGACGGTAAGGTTTATCAGGATTCCGAATGGTCTGAGGTCTACTATTTTCACAAGGAAAAAGAGAGCGGCTGTATTTATACGCTAATCGACAACGATACAGCTTATCAACTCACAAAGGCCGGAACAGCTACCGGAGATCTCGTCATCGAGGACGTCTACCGCGGAAAGCCCGTGACAAAAATCGCAGACGCTGCTTTCAGAGGAATCACGGATATTACGAGCGTCGTCGTGGGAAAAAACGTGACCTCGATCGGTGCCAATGCTTTCTTTAACTGCGAATGGATTGCTTCCGTAACGTTGCCTGACTCACTGACTTATATCGGTTCCGCGGCATTCCAAAATTGCAGACGACTCACAAAAATCGATATTCCTTCGGGCGTATCCGTCATAGAAGAATCGACCTTCGCTTATTGTACGGGGCTCGAAGAGGTCAATTTGAACAACGTTCGGGAATTGGGAGAAAGAGCCTTCACGAATTGTTCCGCCCTCAAAAAAATCGTTATTCCCGATTCGGTCGTAACCATCGGCCCGGAAGCCTTTTCTGTCGCCAGCGCCTTGGAGTCCGTCACCTTGGGCAAAGGCGTGGAGACGATCGGAAACAGCGCCTTTTATCAGTGTCTCGCTCTGAAAAGCATCATATTCGCAGACGAAGGGAATTTGAAGAAAATAGATAATGCGGCATTTTCCCATACCGCGTTTTCCGAAATATCCCTTCCGGAAGGATTGACCGATATAGGCAACAATGCTTTCTTTAATTGCGAAGAGCTGGCGGAGGTGTCTATTCCCGACAGTGTGACGCATGTGGGCGCGTATGCCTTCGAGGAGACGAAAATTTACTCGTTACAGGCTTCGGAAACCTATATTTATGCCGATGATTGGCTCGTAGGCGTTAACGAAGGACAAAAATCGTCGATTGAAAATATTACCGAAGACTCTTTGAAGGACGGGGTGACGGGAATTGCGGATTGGGCTCTCTCCCGCATTGAAAATCTTCTGACGGTGGATATTCCTTCGACTGTCAAAGCGATCGGAAGTTATTCCTTTGCTCAGTCTCCGAAATTGTGGCGGGTAATTATTCCCGAAAATAGTGTTGAAATTATCGGTGACGGAGCCTTTTACGAGTGT
>OJMG01002164.1_pt1 | contig 17097 bp, 9 predicted proteins | sample 1597141 | NCBI WGS metagenome assembly OJMG01 (sample SAMEA2452119, study PRJEB22498) | human gut metagenome | biome: human feces; feature: human gut; material: feces | place: Australia | collected 2012 | reverse complement strand
GTAGGGGCGTTCATTGGACGCCCGCCAAGTAATGACAGAAAATTTATGATGAAAATAAACTGTATAAATGAGATACAGAATTGCAGTTACTTTGTAACATTTATATCATTTAATTTTCAATATTATTTGTACCATTATTTTTGTTTAAATCAACCCAACGATATACTTCTGAATCAAGGTTGCGTCAACAACACTGATTTCGCCGTCATGGTTTACATCGCTGTTAAAAAGCTGAGTCTTGCCGAATTTTACAATACCTACAACATATTTCTGAACAGATGTTGCATCTCCAACCGTAATGTTTCCGTCTGGATATGCATCACCGCAAGTCAGGCAGTTCAATTTGCCACCAATCGTTATTTTACACTCTGCGCCGTTTTTAAGTCTGCAATATTTATAAGCCATAAGGCCCGTATCCTCGCCAAGCTGTCTTGAAATATACAACTCCGCATAGCCGTTCTTATCGGGGACAAAAGATGTTACCGCACCTCCGCTGACAAAATATGCGCCCGAGGTTGCATAGCAAGGTTTGCCGCTGCTGTCTGTACCGAAATCCTCATATGTAAAGTCAAAATTCTTGTATGTGCCATCGCTGAGTTTTCCGGTCATTGTGCCATCATCATTAAAGACATCAGGAAAATAGTCGGAGAGTTTAATCCTCATCTTAACATATTCTCCGCCTGTTGAATCATAATTGAATTTCATACCCGTATTACCAAAATAACGATTATTCGCTGTTATCATATGGCGAGTAAATTCCTGATTTTTCGGGAGATTTACAAACTTCGGTGCATCAATACAGTCCTTAAACATCACGCTGTACTTTTGATAATCCGTTGATATGAACATTGCCCCGAAATTCTTTGCCGTATTTTCGGTATATCCCGTTGTTGTAACAAAAAGCTGATTGTTTGAGATTTTCTGCGTTGTACCTGTAACTTCAAAGTCCTTGCGATCTTCATACTCGCTTACCGCACCTGTCATAAGAACCGAACCGACGGTAAGCACACCGCACATTGCGATTGCAGTTATTTTTTTAATTATATTTTTCATTGTTTATCCTCCGTTTTTATTGTTTATCTGTCCGAACCGACAACATATTTCTGAAAAACAGTTGCATCTTCACCGCTTGTATTATCGAACTCATATTTGTAATGCTTGCTTGTGGATGAAGCGAGCAAATCTATAACAGTCCAATGATAATACTTTTGATTTTTTGGAAGATTCAACTTCATATTATACCTCTCAATTGTTAATACTTGTCTAAGTTTATCAATCTATTTTTCTTATGTCAATAATTTTAAAATAAATTCGGCATTTACGGCAATATATGCGTATTTTTCAAATATTAACTATTACAAATGACAGACAAAATACTCGGTCATTTCTGTTCTAAACAATTGGTCTTTAAACAAAAAAACAGGCTGCACCGTGATGCAGTCTGCTGTAAATTATGACGCACGCTCACATATTACATAGTAACGGTCAAAACCGCCGTTGCCGTCACTTATGCAGGTAAACATCGTGAGCAAATCTCTGTCCTTCTGCAAATAGCAGTCGCCTGATTCGCTCGGCTTATTGACTTTGGTTTCAACGACCTTGTAATTGAGTGTATCCCAATAATTTGTGATTGAAACCCTGTCACCGATTTTGAGGTTGCGGAGGTTGTCAAAGAATATTCGACCGATGTATCCCGTGTGACCTGCAAGGACTGCGTTTGTATTCTTACCGCCGATCGGCAATGATGTTGCACTCATATGTGCCGCACCGTAGCTCATATTTGAGCTGTTCGCACCGAGGTAAATCGGCAGACGCATATTTATTGTTTCAGCGGTAACATAACCGTAAATGCCGTCGGTTATGCCGTAATCTTCAAGATTGACGGCAGCCTGTGAATAGGTATCGTTGCGGAGCATTTCATACTGGTTTGTTTCAAGTTTTTTGTTGTAGGCAACGCTGTCATTGAAAAGTCTGTCGAGATCAGCCTTGAAAACGACGGGCTGTTTGGAGGTACGCTTGCCGTCCCTGTCAATTTTGTAACCCTCTTCGTCAACCTTGCCGTCCTTGACCGCCTGTTCAAAAGAGCCGTCCTCAGCTTCTTCAACACGGGTGTCAAAGCCGTCAGCCTCACCGTTTGAAATCTGTGTTCCGATAAAATTTGATATAGGGGGGAATGCGACAAGACCTATTCCGACAACGAGCATTGCTATTGCCACACCCGTAAGTATTTTTTTAATCATCGGAATCACCACCCGAATCATTCTGATTTTCGTCAGCCGAGTCATCTCTCAGCCGTTTTGCACCGTTTGACTTCTTCTTTTTACGCTTGAGCAGAAATACAACCACAAACACAACAAGTGCAACAAAGCCGACAATTATGCCGATTGCGACCGCATAAGGGATTTTGTAACCGAGAAAGAATATGTAACCGTTATCAAATTTTGCAAGCGACTCGCCCGTTTCAATATATTTAGTATCATCGTATGCAACATGCTTGCCACGCACGAGAAGTCTGTGAGTATTAACGCCGTATGGGGTACAGGTGAGGAGCGTTACAAGGTCTTCGCCGTCAACAATCCGCAAGGAATTGATTTCCGAGGGAAGAACAACTTCGATTTGATCAACCTCATATTTCAGCGTTCTGTCGAGGATATGAACATAGAATTCATCGCCGACCTTCATATCGGTGAGGTAATCGAAAAATGTTTCGCCCGGATAACCCGAATGGGCAGAAATTACGGAATGTGTGCTTGTACCGCCTACAGGCAGGGAAGTATTTTGAAGATGTCCTGCACCTTTGGAAAGAACCTCTTCGCTTGTGCCGTGATAAATCGGCAGATAAACATTGATTTTCGGCACATCAATATAGCCGATAAGACCGTTATCATCAACATTGAGAGTTTTCTCATAATTTGCGCCGATTTTCTGAAAAGCCTTTTCGTCGAATGGGTCGGTAATTATCATATTATTTGAAAGGCTGTTATTGTACTTAGCAGCCTCTTCAAACATTTTTTGAGTTTTCTCACTCGGCATCTGGGCAACCCTGTTGGTGTACTCCTTAACCATGCTTCGACTGACATAGTTATTAATTGCGGAGCTGACAAGCGGATAGCTCATTATGCCGATTCCTGCAACAAATATTAAAACTATTAGTAAAATTGACAGCTTTCGTTTCATAAAATTTTCCTTTTCTGCGTGTTTTGTTCCGTTGTTATTATACTATATTTTACTATTTATCGCAACTGCGTGCCGCAGTCCCAGTTCGTGAAGATAGTTTGCGCAATGCCAAAACATATCCTGCCCGAGCGAAAGGTTTAGTTAAATGTAAAATTGAAAATTGAAAATTAATGTCGGGAAGACAGTTTGTAATGTAAAAAACATATTATGCCCGACTGTAAAAATGTAATGGTTCTCCCCTACAGACAATACACAATTTTCATCACATCAAAACATATTATATAAACATAAATATTCATCCGCCTCTACGGCTCTTCTGTAAATAGAACGGGGATGCGTTGCCGCATCCCCTGAAAATTACATATATCATATCACAGATTTTAAGATAAAGATATTCGATTAATTATTTAGCTGCTTTCTTTCTCTTAAGAACAAAGAGAAGAACGCCTGCACAAGCGATAAGTGCTGCACCGCCAACATAGAACATCATTGTACCCATACCACCTGTCTGAGGAACAGTTACAGGGTAATCCTTAACTACTGTAGCACCGTTTTCAACTGTACCAACTGCTGTGTATGCCTTTGCAACAGCTTTTACTGTGAATACTGTAGCGTTGAGGTTGTAGTTAGCAGGAGCCTTTGTTTCCTTTACATAATATGTAACATCCGGTGTAAAGTAGAACTCGTGTGTGCCATAGTAGAACTTATCGTTGCCGTTAGTTGTTGTTGTTGCCTTAACAGTTACGCCATCAACTGTAATTGCCTCGGTGCATGCTGAATCCTTATAAAGTGTGAATTCAGCGCCTGCAAGCTTTGTTGATGTTGCGTTACCGTCAACCTTTGTTACATCAAGACCTGCAGTTGCAACATTTACAGTATTATTACCTGGCTTGTATGTGAAGTTGCCTTCATTACCATAGTAAAGACCGTCTGTGTTGGGGAGGTCTGTAGTAACTTTTTCAGCGATATCAGCATTTACCTTAGCTGAGAATGTTACCTTGACTGTATCATAACCGTAGAACTTGTCACCCTGAAGGAGTGTATCTGATGCAACGACTGCGAATGTAGCTGTTGCTTCATTGCCAGTGGCATCTTTATAAGGATAATTAGAAACTACTGTGAAGTCGCCGTCCTCTGCAGGTGTTTCAGCACCATCCTTAACAAAGTAAACCTTTACAGTACTGTCAATGAGTGAAAGAGCGTTGTCCATGTTATCAACAATTGCATATGTGCCAACCTTGTTAGTTGTTGAACCTGCTGTTGAAGCTGTAAGTGTGTACTCAGCGTTCTTCTGTGTACCAACTTTGTTGTCTGCAACTGTCTTTGTAACTGTGATACCAGATACATTAATCTTTGAAGCAAGGTTTACTGTTTCATAATCATATGTCCAGTCTGTGCCATCGAAGTAAGGAAGTGAGATGAGTGAACCCTGTACAGACTTAACTGTACCAGGCTTCTTAGAGCAGTATACATAATAGATACCGTCTGCAAGGTCTGTAATCTGCTGTGTAGGAACATCTGCTGAACCGTCATATTTGAATGTAACAGTCTTATCAGCTGTACCTGTCCATGACATACCATCACAAATTGTGATGATGTTCTGGCTCTTGTCTGTTTCTGTTGAGTTGAGAGCGTTTACAAGGGCAGTGTTGCTTGCATAAGCATCTTCAACTGTTACTGTACCTGTTGTAGTATCAACCGTTGCGAGCTTGTAGAATTTGTACTCATAAGTACCAACATAGTCGGCTTTATCACCACCTATTGTACCGGCATTAGGGTTGCATGATACTGTAAGTGTTGTAGCAGCGCTTGCTGAGAATGGAATCATGAGAGCGATCATCATTACTGCAAGAACAGCTGCAAAGATTTTCTTTGTAGTTTTCATTTTTACTTTCTCCTTTGTGTTTGATTTAATATATGTAATTATATTCTAACCGAATGGTTAAACGGGTTGGGGTGGCTGCATGGCAGACACCGGCTAACAACGGTGTCCGTAGCAGTCAAAGAGGTTTTCTATGAAAGAAACATATGATTAAAAAATCACCTGTTCTAACAAGTTAAATCATATTGGGTTACTTTCTGCGTCTTGCTCTGCGTTTTTTACGACCTTTTCCGTAATAGATTGCGTAACCCGTGAACATTGTCACCGCAAGACCTGCAACCGACAAACCGAGAACAAAATAACCGTTCATTCCGTCACCGCTTGCCGAAGGCATTGTAATTGCGCCGTCAACATAATCATATGTAACATCGTACTTACCCTCAACAGGAAGTGTGAAGTAGGAAAGTGTGTAATTCGGGGTGTAACCCTCTGACGGTTTGTACTCAAACAGACAGTATGTCTGATATGTTGAAGTACCTGATATATAATTGTCGGAACTGTCGGTCCATACAACATTACCGTTTGTTTTTGTAAACTCGCCCTGACCGTCCTTGAAGATTGTCAGATTGTCAAACACAGCCTGACCGTTGCTGTCTGTCGTTTTAGAAACCATATGAGTTTTCATTGAGGCATCTTTAATGATTGTATTGATATCATCTGCAGTAAAGATACCCTCCTCGGATACCTTCATCACAGCAAATTCCGTATCACTTACATTACCGCCTGTCTGATTCTTCTTGTTTACTGTTGCACTTCCGTGTGTGGTTTCATTTTCAAACACGGCTTTTTCAACAGGAGAAGAATTGTTGAAGTAAGTTGCAAGCTGAGCATCGGTTTTGCCTTCAATATCTGAGCTCTTAACCTTAATGTACTTAGCCGCCGTTACTTCACCGCTTTCAAGCAATTCAATCTCGGCAAGCCAGGTGTTTGTATCCATTTTATAATCGGATGCATTTGCACCTTCGGCAAGAGCCTCGGTAATCTTAAATCTGTAAACACCCGCAGTGACTAATTTGAGGTTTTTGAATTCAACCTTACCGTTTTTGTCAGGTGTTTCCAAATTCGTGGAAATTGTTTTTGCGCTGTTTGTCTTGATAGGTTTGCCGTCGGCATCAGGTTTTGTTGTATCCATTGATTCAAGACCTGTCAATGTATAGACGAACTTGCTGCCGCTGTAAGCCTGACCGTCAAGAGTTTTATTTACCGAAATGGCAATGTTTGTAGGATTAACCTTATTGATAAAGTTAAGCGCATTTCCTGCTTCGGCGAGAGTACCGACAAATGTACCGTCGTCGAAGCTCTGATTGCCTACTTTGTAGGGAACATAACCTATAACTCTTTTCTCTGTAATCTTATAGGTTGCACCTACAGGAATATTGAGAAGCTTAATGCTTTCGCCCTTTTTGATTGTGAACGAACCGTCCAAGGGTGTACGGTAAGCTGTGCTTGAATAATCACTTGCGCCCTTCTCTTTGAGCTGATACTCAAGAGGATAGGTCTTGTAGTCATAGGTTGAATCGCTGCCGTCAAAGTCGAGAGCAATTGCAAATGTAAACTGCTGACTTGTGTCGTAGTCGGTTTTACCGTCTTCATCAACAACATTCTTTGAAATTTCAAGAGGTGCTGTCACTATCTTGTTAGTATAGTCGAGCTGGAGCTGTGCATAAGCCTTTTTATCAGCGGGATCCGCAAGATTGAATTCCGACTCCGTAGCTGAACCGCTCTTGATTATTGAACCGACTCTGTTGTTAACGAGTTCCCAGTTCGTTGTGTATTTAAGATTACTGCTGTCTGTTGACTCGTCAACCGTCATATAGTTGCCGGTCTTGAATGAGTTGTCAAAGTCAGCTATATAATTATCTTTAAGTGTGAAACCGCTGTTTGAAAGAGTTTCATTGCTTGTGCTTTCGTCTGATTTTGTAAGCTTGTAGCCTTTACCGGAGGTATCGTTGCCGTTCTCTTTGATTGTATAATCAAAAGTTTCATTAGCTTTGAGGTCATCTGAAATTTCAGAAACAACATAGCCTGTATCAAGTGCCTTTGTAACCTTGAGGTCATTGTTGGCAGGTGTCATTGTAAAGTTTACTGAGAAGTTAGACTCAGCCTCACCACGCTCCATATAGAATACTACCATATGGTATGTCTTGTTAGGATCAAGCTGAACACCATTGTTGATTGTCTTTGTAACGATGCCAAGATTTGTATGATGTAACACAGCGTCTCCGGTATACGGAGTGCCGTTATCGTTCCACATTCCACCGTAAAGGTCTGAAAGCGTAAGGGGGGCATCTGGTGTAAGATTGCCGTCAGTTATATTCTGCCACTTACAGAAGTTAGCTTTTGTATTTTTGCCAAGGTCTGCCTTTTTGAATTTGTAAAAACCGTCTGATTTGTCATAAGGTTCTACATAACGTTTACCATTATTATCTACACCAACACTTGTATCCTCCCAAACATTCAGACAGAAGTATTTATTATTTGTCTTAACCCAAAACTCATCACTCGGAACTGTAACTGTTGTCGACGATGATGAAGATGAGTAGTCGGCAAATACATCGTCAGCTGTTGCTTTCATTGTATTAAAGTTAATTGAACCTTTTGCCTCTTTATGGTCACCACCGAGGTCGAGAGCAAGTTCTGCGTTAGCACCTGTTGAATCTTCACCGATATAAACCCAAAGGTCATCGTCACCGCTGAAGTTAAAGGTTGCAGGTTTGTCGTCTGCAAGTAAACCGTTCTTCGGAACTCTGAAGTCTATATCAAGTCTGATACCGAAACCATAGTCAAGGTTATCGTTAGTACCCTTGCCCGATGATGTATTTGAAGTATTGTTGAATGGGAAAACACCATAACCGTTTTCTGTACCGCCGAATTTTCCCAAATCATCATGTACACCATATGTTTCGCCCGCACCGTAGTTAATTTTTGTAGGTGTGAGGCCGTTCCATGTAAAGTAGATGTTATCTTTTGCATTTTTTGAAGTGAATTCATAAGTAGTAACACCATCAGGGTCAGTAGTTGTACGGAACGGGAAAGATGACTTATAAACATTGGCAACTCTTTTATCATTATATGTAGCGGTTGAAAGTGCCTCAGCATCAAAGTAAGGAGCCTTGACACCATTTGCAACCTGAAGATTGCCCTTACTGTCAAGCCTGTTGTACATAAGACCCTGTAAGGACTGGTTATAATTACCGTCGCCCCATGCCATACCGTTGGCGTTGTTTACTGCATAGTAATAGTTATCATTAAAATCGTTGATGTTTGTAAGTCCTTCTGCGTGGGTCTTAAATGTATCGTAGTGTTTATCACCCCTATACATATTACCGAAGTAGAGAGGATACTTCCAGTCCGATTTATGTGGTAAAGCAATCTTGCTTATGTAGTTGTTGAAGTTATCAAACTGATACCAATAGTCATACATATTGTCGTTACCCTGACACTGAAGATACCCGTTCGCCTGCTCCATATCCGACCAGTAGTCAAAGTATGTTGCGTCAACGCCTACGATGTCAGGATTATCTGAGAATGAATTTTCAACGACAGCACCATAGTTTACATTGTCTATTTCCGAGAATTTTGTCCAGCCTTCGCCTCTGGCTGTCTTAACATATGTAGCCGTGTTATCGTTGTAGCCCGAACCATCATATCCCGAATCTGTCGGATATGATGTTGCAGAAGATGCACCGTTGAGGTTATGTTCGTTCGGATGGAATCTTAAAAGCGCACCCGCCGGAATTTCACCTTTGAACACCACAGAACCGCTTACCTTGGTGTCTTTGGTGTCTTTTGTAAGCTCAACTGTTCCTTCATAGGCATCGTTGTAGTCAAAAGTTGCATAAACCTTTGTAAGCGACTTCCAGTCATCGTTTGAAACATAAACTTTTTTATATGTTGCCTTTGACTGTTTGTCGGGAGCTTCAACAGAAAGGTATTTACTTTCTTTGAACGAGCCGTCAGTCGTAAGATAAAATTCTGTGTCACCCGAAGCACCCGAAATGTCGATGGTCTTGATGAACGGGTTAGTCCACTGACTTTTTGAAGCATCATAAAGAGCATTATCGGCACTGTATGAGTCGTTAATACCGAGGTCGCTTGTTTGTGTTTCGCCCTTGTTGCTGAAGATTACATTTTTATGGGATGACTTAACATCTACATAGTAGTAATCGCTGTCTGAAGATGTCTTAGTCATTGCAACACCCGGCCACTCTGCGTTGAAGTCAGTATCGTTTACCCAAGAATATGCATAAGCTTCATTATAGGTATTATTGCTGTTATAAAGATAGATACGGCGAAAATCTTTTGCAACAGTCTTATCGGGAAGAGTAAAATTAACCCCGGAAGAAAGCTCAATTTTTGTTGCACCGGATGGTGCAGTGGCTTCAAAAACTCCCGACGAAGGATCTTTGCTTACCTTTTCTGTTTTAAGAACCGTGCCGTCATCCTGAGCAAAACGACATGTAACAGAAGAAAAACCATTCCATTCCTTATTCTTGTTCAGGTTAATGTAAATCTTCTGATCCAAAGATGTTGCCGCAAACACATTAAGCGACATACCCGACACGGCACATATCGAAAGCATGAGGGTAAGTGCAAGCACAAGAGAAAAGCTTTTCTTTGCGGTTATGCAAAGCTTTTTACTTAATTTCATAATTTTTTCTTCTCCTTCATTGCCGATTACTTTGTTTTGGCAGTCAAAGTACAATTAAACAGAACTGCATAGGACAGTCCAATATATCTGCCAACTAATTATGAAACGCAATTTTTTGAATTTGTTCTTCTTTTTTACTTGTATACAAGTATATAATATTTTATTGCATATTTGTAGAGGCAATACAGCCAAACTTTGGGTAATATTTTTGGCTATTTTGCATATCTGCAAGCACGATTTAATATTTTTGACCATAATGTGATTTTATTACTTATTTATCGCCATTTTTTGTGTTTAAGATAAATTATACCCATTACACAACCTTAACAGGCAGTTAAAAAGTCAATTTCGGCACTAAATTTGTTGATTTTTAATTCTTTTTTCAAAAATATCAAAAATTTTATGCAGGTTTACTCCAAGCTGTGCGTGCGGAAATATGTATTATTTTGCGATTGCTGCTTTTAAAATGCCCCAAAACCAGCATTTTACTGAAATTTTCAGATATATTTTTATAATCAGTTTCTATATCCGATAAAATTAATCACCGAACACCTTGAAAATTCGGCACAAATAAAGGGCAGAGTATTGCTCTCTGCCCTCAAAATGTAATTCACTTAAATCGCAATTATACAAACCGCTTTATGCAAACATATTAAAGATCTCTGCCGCAGCACTTCTTGTACTTTTTACCGCTGCCGCACGGACAGGGATCGTTTCTGCCGATTTTCTTGCCCTTACGGATAGTCTTGTTGACAGAATCCGTACCGTCTGCAGAAGTTTCTGTAGGCTGAGCAACCTGCTCACGGTGAAGCGCCTGCTTTACGGCGTCCGACTGTTCAACAGCTTCTTCATCATCGGATGCAGACTTTGCCGCTGCGGCAGCCCTCTGAGCTGCTCTCTTTGCCGCTGCAATTGCATCCTGTCTTTTCTGAATCTCATAAACACGCTTTGGCATAATGAGCATCATCTTGACAGTATCTTCACGAATGCTTTCAATCATCTCATCAAACATATCGAAGCCTTCAACTCTGTACTCAACAACAGGATCGTGCTGACCGTATGAACGAAGTCTGATACCGCTCTTGAGCTGATCCATATTGTCGATGTGATCCATCCAATGTGTATCAACATTCTTGAGAAGGTAAACACGCTCCATCTCACGGATTGTTTCCTCGGGAAGAAGTTCTTCGTTTTCCTTGTAGATTTCAAGAGCATCGTCAACGAGCATCTTCTGAATCTCTTCGGGTTCCATATCTTCAAGATCTTCAAGGCTGAAATCATACTTTGATTCATCTCTTATAAGCCAGCCTGCGTAGTAATCCTTAAGGCTCTGGAAGTTCCAATGCTCTGCAGGACCTTCGGGGAGATACTGCTTGATTGAAGTTGCGATTGTATCCTCAACCATTTTGAGGATTGTTTCGTGGAGATCCTCACCGTTAAGAACCTGATCACGCTGACCGTAGATGATTTCACGCTGTTTGTTCATAACATCGTCGTACTGGAGGACATCCTTACGAATGCCGAAGTTACGAAGCTCAACCTTTTCCTGTGAACCCTCGATAATACTTGTGAGCATTTTATTCTCAATAGGCATATCTTCGGCAACATTCATACGCTCCATCATCATTTTCATTCTGTCACCGCCGAACAGACGCATAAGGTCATCCTCGGTTGAGAGGAAGAAACGGCTGACACCCGGATCGCCCTGACGGCCTGCACGACCACGGAGCTGGTTATCAATACGGCGTGACTCGTGTCTTTCCGTACCCATAATGTAAAGACCTCCGGCCTCTCTTACCTTTTCAGCCTCGCCCTTAATTTCTTCCTTATACTTGTCATTCAGTTCTCTGAATGTATTTCTTGCATTGATGATTTCTTCATCATCGGTTTCCGCATAACCTGTAGCTTCTTCAATAAGCTCCTCTGTAAAGCCCTGCTTACGCATTGCGGCTTTTGCCATATACTCTGCGTTACCGCCGAGGATGATATCGGTACCACGACCTGCCATGTTGGTTGCGATTGTTACCGCACCGAGTTTACCTGCCTGAGCAACAATTTCAGCCTCTTTTTCATGCTGTTTTGCATTGAGTACATTGTGCTTAATGCCTCTCTTTTTGAGCATTTTTGAAAGAAGCTCCGACTTCTCAATTGAAATTGTACCGACAAGGACAGGCTGTCCCTTTTCGTGAGCCTCAACAATTGCGTCAATAACAGCGTGGAACTTGCCGTTTTCTGTCTTATAAACCGAATCGGGGAGGTCTTTTCTTAAAACAGGCTTGTTGGTAGGAATTTCAACAACATCAAGCTTGTAGATTTCCTGGAATTCTTCCGACTCTGTCTGAGCAGTACCTGTCATACCCGAAAGCTTTTTATAAAGACGGAAGTAGTTCTGGAATGTGATTGTAGCAAGAGTCTTGCTTTCACTCTGAACCTTTACGCCCTCTTTAGCCTCAATAGCCTGATGAAGACCTTCGTTAAAACGACGGCCGTACATAAGACGACCTGTAAATTCGTCAACGATGATAACTTCGCCGTCCTTAACAACATAGTCAACATCAAGCTTCATAACGCCGTTGGCCTTGATAGCCTGATTTACATGGTGCTGAATTGTAAGGTTATCGGGATCGGTAAGGTTTTCAATACCGAAAAATTCTTCGGCTTTCTTAACACCGCTCTGTGTGAGGGTTGCTGTTTTCTGCTTTTCATCAACAACATAATCAATGTCGTTTTCCTTGTAATATTCCTCCATATCCTCTTTTGCGTCAAGTTCTGCAAAACGCTGAACTTTAAGAGTTTTTGCAAAAGCGTCAGCCTTTGCATAAAGGTCTGTTGACTTGTCGCCCTTACCCGAAATAATAAGAGGAGTTCTCGCCTCATCAATAAGGATTGAGTCAACCTCATCGACAATTGCAAATGCGTGCGGACGCTGAACCTTGTTTTCCTTGTAAACTACCATGTTGTCACGGAGGTAGTCAAAACCGAGTTCGTTGTTTGTTCCGTATGTAATGTCTGCGGCATAAGCCTTTTTTCTGCCATCGTTATCGAGATCGTGGCAGATAAGACCAACCGAAAGACCGAGGTATCTGTAAAGCTTGCCCATCCACTCTGAGTCACGGCGGGCAAGGTAATCGTTGACTGTTACAATGTGAACACCTTCGCCTGTAAGAGCGTTGAGGTATGCAGGGAGGGTAGCAACCAAGGTTTTACCTTCACCGGTTTTCATCTCGGCGATTCTGCCCTGGTGAAGAACGATACCGCCGATAATCTGAACGGGGAAGTGCTTCATACCAAGCACTCTCCAGCCTGCCTCACGACAGGTTGCAAATGCTTCGGGGAGAATATCGTCTGTTGTTTCGCCGTTGGCAAGTCTTTCTTTAAGAATTGTTGTCTGGTTCTTGAGTTCACTTTCGCTCATAGCCGCATATTTATCTTCGAGTGCAAGCACCTTGTCACAGATTGGTTGCACACGCTTAACTTCACGCTTGCTGTAGTTGCCGAACATAGCCTTTAAAAAATTCATCAGGGTTCTTCCTTTCAATGTACCGAAAAAATCGGTCAAACTGTATTTTCAATAATTTCAATAATATAATTTTAATTTACTGCACCGCAGACGCTCCAAGGCTTTTTGCAGCCTGAATCATTGCGGCCTCAACCACGGGACCGGCATATTGGAAACCGAAACCCGAATCCTGTACAACACAGGCAAAGGCGAGAGGGCAGTCCTCATCTTTTGAGTAGCCGACCATCCAGCCGTTAGGGTTCTTATCATCGCCGACTTCACCCGTACCTGTTTTGGCACATACTGTAAGTCCGCCGAAAAGGTTGTCGCCGTAGTAATCCGAAACGGTGTATCTCATAACATCATCAAGCTTTGTCGCCGTATCGGATGAAAAAAGCTCCTGTCCGCTGCTCTTGTAGTTTATGCCGAGTGCGGAGAGTATGGACTCATCTTTGATAAGGGTAGGGTTTGTAGCCTTACCGCCGTTTGCGATTGCACCGCAGATAATTGCCATCTGCATCGGGTTTACCTTGTCATTATACTGACCTACGCCCGACCAGCCAAGCTGGTTTTCATTGGCATCGCTGACATCATATGAACCTTTTGCGGTTTTAATTCCGTCAACATCAAAGGAGCTGTTAATGCCGATTTTCTCGGCAGTTTTTGTCATTGTGTCACTTCCGAGTTCAACGGCAAGCTTTGCAAAAACAATATTGCAGGAATGTGCCATTGCCTCTTTATATGTCAGCGTTCCGTGAGTTTCCGTACAGGTAACCTCACTTCCGCCTATGTTCTCACTTCCGTTACAAACCCAAGTGCGGTCATAAAGGTCGGGAATATTCTCGATTGCCGCCGCAGATGTAACGATTTTGAAGATTGAACCCGGAGTAAAGGTTGACGAAAGCACATTATCAAGGTAAACGCCCTCGTATTCGCTTTCGTTGTCCTCGGTAATTTCGGGAGGAGCCTGCGGATCGTAAGCCATGGTGCTTATGGAACAGATAACCTCGCCTGTTTTGTAGTTATATATTACACAGGCACCTTTTTTGTTATAAGCTGCAAGAACATCATAAGCAGCCGCACAGGTTGCGGAATCAACTGTCAGCTTTATATCGTGAGAGGCACGCAATGATTCCGGCATATTAAGTCCAAAAACAAGGTTATAGCCTATCAGCTGAGAACGATACATACTTTGAACAGCCGTTGAAATGTTAAGGCTGTCATCACCGACAACATGAAGCAGAGATTTTCTTACGCTCTCGCTTTCGTTATAAACTCTTTTACCGTCAACCGTCTGTGCAAGAGCCGTGCCGTTGCGGTCATATATCGCTCCTGCCTGTGCAAGGCCGCCGTCACCTGCTATATGCGCATTATATGCCTGATCGACCCAGTCGTCTGCCCCTGTTACAAGCTCAAAGGCAAGATAGCCGAGTCCGCCGATAAACGCAAGCGCAACTATATATATAAGTGTACTTCTGCGAAGTATTTTTTTCAAACCTTACACCACCCTGTGTATCAAGTGAACAATCGAAAAATTAAAGAAAATGCGGCTTTGCTTGCAAAGCACTATGAATACGGTCGGGAGATAGAGCATTTTATTTTGCTGTTTTTCCTCTCGACAACAATTTTCCATTTTCAATTTTTCATTTTCAATTTACTAAACTTATCTTTTTACCGAATAAGTTCTCTCGTCTGCGGCTTTGATGAATGCAACAAGTCCCCAACAAGACATAATACTTGAACCGCCGGCAGACACAAACGGAAATGTTACGCCTGTAAGCGGAAGGACATCGGTTGCACCGAAAACATTGAGAGAAAGCTGAACGACAAAAAGTCCTGCCGCACAGCACGCTGAAATTGAATAAAAGGTACTTCTGCTTCGGGTTGTAATTGCCCTTGCATAAATAAACATTGCACCTACTGCCACGGCAAGTGTGAACGCAACGATAACTCCCATTTCTTCCGAAACAAGTCCGAAAACAAGGTCACTTTCGGATGCGGCAACCTGCTTTAAAAAGCCGTTGCCGATACCTACGCCGAAAAGTCCGCCGCTTGCCATATATGTGAGAACTCTTGCCTGCTGATAACCGAGGTTGTCCTGAGTATGTTCCCACACATGACGCCAGCCCGAAAAACGGTCGGCAACATACGGTTTAAACTTGAGAACAAAGGTTACGCCGAAAATTGCGGCGGCAACAGCAAGAATAATCGTCTTGAAATCGCCCGAGCGCATAAACGCTGTGAGCAAAAATGTTACAAAGAAGATGAGCGCAGTACCAAAGTCACCCATAAGAGCCAAAAGACCGACGCAGACTGCCGAGAAGATAATGTACTCAAGCAGGTTCTTCTTTGTCATCAACACATCAAGCGAACTTGCGCCGATAAAGATGAAAATAATCTTTGCAAGCTCTGACGGCTGAAATGAAAACGAGCCGATATAAATCCAGTTGGCGGCACCGTTTGTAATCTTACCGAATACAATTGTTACACCCAAAAGACCGACCGCACAAATCATTGCCGGAAGTCTGAGCTTATTTACCTTATCGGGATCTTCAATCAGCTTGATGATTACGCAGAAGAAAATCATACCTATTGCGGCGGCAACAAGCTGAACATAAGCCGAGCGTTCCGACTGTCTGATAAGCATCATTACGCCTATGCCCGTCAAAAACAGGGCAAGCGATTCAAGCTCGAAATTTACTCTGCGGATTACAAAATAGGAGATAAAGAAGAATCCCCATTCAACAGCCGCAAGAGCGCCGAACAGCACGAGCGGAGCCATTGTATTTGTGCCATCATTCCAGAACATTGCCTGAACGCACATAAAGAAGTGAAAAAATGTAATAAGAAGCATAAGCTTCCACGATTTCATTGCAGGCTTATCGCTGACCTTTGAGAAAAACCAGCTCGACTGCAACGGCTGTTGGAACTCCTCGCCTCTTTTTACTATAAGGCTTGTACCGCCTATTGTTATTGTATCGTCAATAAGCACCTTTGCTCTGCCTCTTGTTCTTTTGCCGTTGAGCATTGTGCCGCTCTTTGAGTCGGTATCGCTTACATACCAACCGTCTTTACGGCGAAGGAGTACACAATGATTTCTTGAAACCGTCGGGTCATCAACGGTTACATCACTGCTTTTACTTCTGCCGATTGAATTTTCCCAAAAAAGCACGGGGAGCATCTCGCCCGTTGCAGGGTTCAAAAGTGAAATCAAAGGAGTTTCGGGACGGCGGCGGCGGCGCATTGCGGCAAAGCACTGGTACACAATTATTATTGCATAAACAGGCATAAGAAAACGCAGTGCAACAACACCCATATCGAAAATTATCGAAAGATCCGGCACTTTTTTCAACTCCTTCACAAATCATCTGTCCTAAAAATAAGCATACTTAAAGTTATACAGTTTAAATAATAATCCAATTTCCTCCAAAAGTCAATAGCCGAGTGCCTCGGCACCCCATTCGTGAAGATAGTTTGTACAATAAAAAACTTATGATACCCGAGCGTGACTTTCTATATTAAGATAGTTTTTTCAGCCGAGTGCCTCGGCAGTCAATTCGTGAAGATAGTTTGTATAATAGAAAACTAAAAATGCCCGAGCGTAGCATTTTAATTGTTTGTACAAACCAAACTGTAGGGGCGTTCATCGGACGCCCGCAGGTAACGGCAGAATTTTCATAACAGATTAAATTTTATAAATGCCGCAAAACAATTGTTATATTGTAGGGGCGAACCGTGTGCATTGCACAAGGTTTGCACGCAATGCGTGCAAATTCGATACACAACATTTATCACATCAAAACATATGTGACTAAACAAAATGTTTCATCAAGGCGGGCGTCCAATGTGTGCAGTGTAGTAACATAGTATACAACAGTGCAAAGACAT
>OJMG01002153.1_pt1 | contig 17158 bp, 8 predicted proteins | sample 1597141 | NCBI WGS metagenome assembly OJMG01 (sample SAMEA2452119, study PRJEB22498) | human gut metagenome | biome: human feces; feature: human gut; material: feces | place: Australia | collected 2012 | reverse complement strand
GATCCGTAGTTCTTCGGACAACGCCTCGGCGAGTGGACGAAGAACTACGGATCGGCCGCTACGGAACGGAAGATATATGTAGGTAAGGGTATCAGATACTTTTCTAATATCGGTGTTGCCGAGTTCCTGGTAGAAGCTGCCGAACTGAATGTGGGAGACAAGTTGCTGATTACAGGTCCCACTACAGGAGCGGTATTCACTACGCTCGATGAAGCCCGTGTAGACCTGAAACCGGTGCAAACCGTGAAGAAAGGACAGCATTTCTCGATGAAAGCGGACAAAATACGTCCCAGTGACAAACTCTATAAGCTGGTTTCTACAGAAGAACTGAAGAAGTTCAAGGGACTGGATATTGAGAAAACACGTGGATGATATACTTTTGATACAGTTATATTGAATATGGAAAAGTATATCTATGAGTTAGAGATGAAGGTGCGCGATTACGAGTGTGATCTGCAAGGCATTGTGAATAATGCAAATTACCAGCACTATCTGGAGCATACCCGTCATGAGTTTCTGCTATCTACCGGTGTCAGTTTTGCGGGATTGCACGAACAGGGAGTCGACCCCGTAGTGGCACGTATCAACATGGCGTTTAAAACTCCTCTGAAGAGCGGTGATGAGTTTATTTCCAAACTCTATATGAAGAAAGAAGGCATCAAGTATGTTTTCTATCAGGATATTTTTCGGAAGAGTGATGATAAAGTAGTCATAAAAGCAACAGTCGAAACGGTGTGTCTGGTAAATGGACGACTGAGTGACAGTAAGCTTTTTGATGAGATATTTGAGGCATACCTCTAATGTTTTCACCACAGATTACACAGATTAACACAGATCAAGAAGAATAATCTGTGTTAATCTGTGTAATCTGTGGTGAATTGAATTTGTACAACCATGAACAACGACGAACGAATTTGCAGTATAGCCCTCACGCTTTGCCCCGGTATAGGACATATCGGGGCAAAGCGTTTAATAGACGGTATAGGAAGTGCCGCGGGAGTCTTTTCTCAACGTAAAGAACTGCCTGAATTGCTACCCGGTGTGAGCCCTACTATAGTCACTGCCCTCGATAATCCTGCCGCTTTTCTGCGTGCCGAACACGAAATGGAGTTCGTGGAGAAGAATCGCCTCACTTGTCTGACTCTCAAAGATGAAGCTTATCCGTCTCGTTTGCGCGAATGTGAAGATGCTCCGGTAGTCCTCTTCTTCAAAGGGCATACCGATTTCAATCGCCTTCGCGTCATCAATATGGTCGGTACTCGCAATGCCACAGAGTATGGCAAGCAATTCTGTGTAGATTTTCTGCGTGATCTTTCCTCTCATTATCCTGATGTGCTGGTAGTCAGCGGTCTGGCTTATGGCATTGATATCCATGCCCATCGCGCTGCCCTGGCCAACAACCTTTCCACCGTGGCTGTTCTTGCTCACGGACTGGACCGTATCTATCCTTATGTTCACCGTAAAACTGCCGTTGATATGCTGGATAACGGTGGACTCCTTACCGAATTCCTCACCGAAACCACTCCCGACCGGCATAACTTTGTCAGTCGTAACCGTATTGTGGCAGGTATGACTGACGCAACCATCGTTGTGGAGTCTGCCTCTAAAGGTGGTTCGCTGATTACGGCAGACCTTGCTGTAGACTATCATCGTGATTGTTTCGCTGTTCCCGGTCGTACAACTGATTCTTTGTCTATGGGCTGTAACCAGTTGATACGTGATAATAAAGCAGCTCTCATTCAGTCTGCCGATGACTTTATGCTGGCGATGGGTTGGACTACGGAAGAGGGACCCGCCAAACATGAAGGCATTCAACGCAGTCTCTTTCTTGAATTGACGGAGGAAGAAGAACTTGTGGTCGGCATCCTTACACGTCTGGGCGACTTGCATATCAACGTATTGGTAGTGGAATCCGATATTCCGGTGAATCGTATGACAGCTCTGCTTTTTGAACTGGAAATGAAGGGCGTGGTGCGGGCATTGGTGGGTGGGGTCTATCATTTATTAACATAAGCCATCCCTTGGAATGATATTTTTTCATATCTTTGTTCCCACAACCAGTCATAATGCTATGAAGTACCTGTCCTTTTTTATACTTCTGTTTATTGGAGAACTGTCCGTAAGCGCACAGCACATGTTCTCCAGACAATTTCCATTCTTCAACCAACTCTCTTCCAATGAGATTTTCAGTATTCATCAGGATAGAGAAGGATACTTCTGGATAGGTACCACAAATGGTCTGGCACGCTATGACGGCTATCAGTTAAATACATTCCGTACAGACTATAAAAATCAGAATCTGCTGACTGACAATGGAATTACTGCTATTAATGACAATGATCTGTATGTATGGATCGGTACGTGGAAAGGGCTGAACCTGTATAATAAGCAGACCTGTCGGATTACTCCTTTCTCAGATGCACGGCTCCTGGATAAGGTGGTGGATGCTATAACAGTCGACAAGGATGGGAATGTTTGGGTAAGCGCCGGTGGAATGATATACCGATGCGATTCTACCGCGCATATTATAAAGGAGTATGAAGTTGGAAATATTCAGGAGGGATATGCTATTAGCAATATCTATGTAGATCAGCAAAAGCAACTTTGGGCAGTGGGATCACGGGGTATATTCAGGTATGAGCCCGAAACCGATTCTTTTTTCCGTTATCCGCCACTGGGTAACGGACATACCGCATATATTATGCATCAAGATAGTTCCGGTAACTACTGGATCGGTACATGGGGGGAAGGTTTGTGGCAATTCTTTCCCAATGCACAGAAAGGAGGACACTATAAGAAACATAATATAGCTGCTTCGAACAATAAAGAAACCGGTGTTGAATCCATTCTTTTCAGTATAGAGCAGGATGGTACGTTTGGCTATCTCTGGATGCTTTCGTATGCCGGGCTCCATGCGTTTAAATACACGGATGCGGGAATACTGGAAAAGGTGGATATAAATCATCTGGTTGATACGCACATGATGTATACCCGGATATGTAAGGACAGGGAGGGCAATCTGTGGTTGCCTTCGTATGATATGGCGTACACTATCTTTTTTGATAATTCGAACATTGACAATTATCTTCTTCCGCAATTGAAGGAAGAGATGGGATGGGATGCCAATGTCTTGAACCTTTGCCAGGGAAGCGACAGCACCATGTGGTTCAGGCAGGACAGGTATGAATTGTGTATGTACGATTTCTCACGGGATATGTTTGCCGGTACAGGCATAGGTGAGGTTAATACCATTATCAGATCTCTTCATAAACCCGGTGTCTGGGTCAACCTGAGTCAGACTCCGCATGTGATGAGGCTGACGCAACGGAACATGAAGGTGAGGGTAGAAGAAGACATTAATATAGGCGGAGTTACAGGATTGGTTGAGGATAAGGATGGTAATCTGTGGATATCCAAGTGGACGGATATAAATGTGAAACGTCCTGATAAAGATGACTTGGTAGTTTCGGGTAGTGACGTTCCGGTAATGACTTCTCTGTTCAATGATGTAAAGGGAGAAGTTTTAGGGTTGTCTCACGAGAGCAAAATCTATCGGCTGAGTTGTGCTGACGGGCGGATTACCTGTGAACTGAAAGACAGTATTTCTTCTCTTCTGGAAAAGGAAGAAGTGAACAGTGTCTGCATTGACCGGAAAGGACGGTTGTGGCTGAACACTACTTTGGGAAGAATATTGCGGTCTGACGAAACGATGCATAAGTTTGAAAATGTATCACTGGATAATGAGATAGATGATTGTACGGTATTAGGATTACTTTCCGATAAGAACAGTGTGTGGATTATCACCAATAAGAAAGTACTTCAATATAATATTGATTCGCAGACTTTTCAGCACTATTCTACTGCTGATGATAACATTATGGTAGATGTTTTCAGGTATAAGGCTATCAGCCTGGATGGTTGGGGCGGACTATATGTAGGCGGACATCGCGGATTCATACATATTCGTCCCGGTAATGCATCGGCGGTGAACTGGGCTCCCACGAGCTTGCATATCACAGATGTCAAAGTTGAAGACAAAAGTATCTTCTTCGGCAATGCGGAAGCCTCGGGAGAGAATACGATACATAAGATTTTCCTTGGTCCGGATGACCGGAATATTGAGATTTTCTTTTCTTCGCTTTTGTATTCGCTGAATGCGGGATGTCGCATAGCGTATCAGTTGGAGGGGGTGGATCATTATTGGATCTATTCGGATAACAACAGAAATTCCGCCTTCTATAACCACCTGCCGAAGGGAACGTATAAACTCCGTTTGAAGTTGGAATATGAGCGGGGTAAGTGGACTGAAGGCGAAGTATTGCTGACCATTGTGAAAGAGCCTGCCTTCTATGAAACCTGGTTTGCATATCTTGTTTATGTCATTCTCATCGGATTGTGCTTCTATGTGGTAATTCGGCTTTATATGCGTCGCATTAAACTGAAGAGTGAAGTGAGATTGCAGGAAGAACTGACGCGTACCAAGCTGACTTACTTCACCAATGTTTCCCATGAGTTGCTGACCCCGCTTACCGTCATATCCTGCATATCGGACTATCTGGATCAGAAGGTTCCTGCCGTGCGGCAACAGTCCGTCATGCTCAAGGCTAATGCGGAGAAGTTGAAGCGACTGATACAGCAAGTGCTTGATTTCCGCAAGATGGATGTGGGGAAACTGAAACTGAACGTTTCGGAAGGAGATATCCGTGAGTTTGTCCTGAACATCTGCCAGGTAAACTTCCAACCGCTTGCATTGAAGAAGAACATCACGCTGGATACTCGTTTTGAAGCGGAGGAAGCACATGGTTATGTGGATTTTGATAAGCTGGATAAGATATTGCATAATTTGCTGTCCAATGCCATGAAGTATACTCCTGAGAACAGGCGTATTACTGTTGATGTACGAGTAGTGAATGAAGCGGAACATCGGATATTGGTGTTGAAAGTGGAAGATGAGGGCGTTGGTATCTCTGAGAAAGAACTGGAACAGATATTCATCCGTTTCTATAACAGTAAGAAGAACCGGGGAATCGAGTCGAATGGAATCGGTCTCTCGCTAACGAAAGATTTGATAACCTTGCATCATGGCCTTATCACCGTGGAAAGCGTTTTAGGACAAGGTTCCTGTTTCACTGTAAAGCTGCCTATTGACAAAGAAAGCTACTCTCCGGATGAATTGCTTGACGAGACGATGGTGTTGCAGACCAGTACGGATGATGTGCCCATGGAAGATTATGCCTCGTCTGATGAGGTGGATAAACCGGCTATCTTGTTGATTGATGACAATACGGAATTGCTGTTCGTTATGAAAGAGATGTTCAGGGAACGATATACTGTACTGACAGCCGCAGACGGGCAACAGGCCTGGGATAAGTTGAAGAATAATGAGGTGGATGTCGTCATCTGTGATGTCATGTTGCCCGATGCCAATGGTTGGGAACTTTGTGCGCGTATGAAAGGTGATTTGCGTTTCAATCATATACCTGTTATCATACTTACGGCTAAGAATGGTATTGAGGACCGTGTTGCTAGCTATGAAGCGGGCGCCGACGGATATATAGCCAAGCCTTTTGAGTTGAAGATACTTTTTGCCCGGGTGGATAACCTTATCCGATCTTCGAAGATGCGTCAGGCGGCTTTCCGTAAGGAGGAGAACCTGGATCTGGAAAGTCTGGCCTATCCCTCGGCGGATAAGCAGTTCCTGCAATCCATTATAGATAGCATCGAACAGCATTTGGAAGAGTCTGAATTCGACTTGGAACAATTGGCTGCGGAGAAGAATATGTCTAAGTCTACCCTTTACCGTAAGATAAAATCGATGACGGGAATGACTCCTTTGGACTTTATACGGAATATTAAGATGAAGCGTGCCTGCATGATGTTGTTCAACCGCTCGCATACTATATCCGAGGTTGCGTATGCTGTAGGATTCAATAGCCCCAAATACTTCACCCGGTGCTTCAAGGATGAATTCGGTGTGACGCCGAGTGAATATCTTCAGAAAAACACCCCTTAATTTTTAGTATATAGATGCTACATACAGGGGTAAAATCCTGTTATCAAGGGGTAAATTCGGGTCATGACAGAATCTCTCCCCTTCTATAAATGATTTCTGTACCTCCTTTTTCATAAGATATGAGTTGATTTGTTGTCAGATACCCAAACTTAAATCAAAGCATAGTTATGAAGAACCTCAGTATCCGTCATGGAAAATCATCCGGAAACAAATCAGTACTATTACTTACTGTATTAGCATTAGGTACCGGATTCTCTTCTTTGTCTGCCCAGACAAATGCCGCAAGTGACCAGATAACGGCACAACCTGCTGCTGACCGCATTGTACCTTTCCGCCTTAGTGAACAAGGAGTAGTCCGCCCTGTGGAATGGGGATTGGATACGGCTTGGGAAGATGAGGGAAATATCCGCCGTGGCCAGGGATTTATGGAAACGGTAGATATAGTGCGCGTTTCTTTTCGCCCCACCGATCCCATTGTGGATGGAGATTTGGGAGCTGATCAGAAAGAACATATACAAACACGACTTGGTTTACTGGGCTTTGTCTCTCCTAAACCCAAGTTAGCTATAAATAGCGATCACCCCAAGATTGACGATTCTTATAAAGGTAACGCCCAGGCTTGGGCTCAGATGATGGATTTGCATACTCGTTATTTTCAGGATACAGGATACGAGGTGATTTCAGTGGCTCCATTCAATGAACCGGATTATACCTATACAGGACAAGGTACTCGGGAGGATTTCTACAAAATTGCTGTGGAGTTGAGAGCGAATCCCCGTTTCAAGAATATTCGGATTTGTGGGGGAAATACTCTGAATTGTGATGAAGCACTGCCTTGGTATAACTATCTCAAAGAACAACTTGATGAGGGAAATACCCATCAGCTTGCCGGTGAATTCAATGGTTACGCTGCTTTCTACGAGACGGTTCGCAAGGATGGAAAAATGGCCATGAATGATGAGATGCACAACGTGATGGAGGCGATGGTGGGTCTGGAGTATGGGTTGCAGACCGGTATCTGGTGGGGAAGTGCAGAGTATGCCCGTGGTGAATTTTGCAAGATTAGCCGGGGTGGAGAACGACTGGCATATACTGAACATCGTCCTAATTGGACGGCAGCTTCTGTCTATCGGTCTAAAGATGGCAGTAAGGTTCAGGCTTTTGGAGGCGTTTCGGAACGTCAGGCTAAAACGACAACTTATCGTTTTGTATCCAAAGAGAAGGATGTGTTCTATGATGGTTATGGTCCGCAGCGTGAGTTCTACTTGGAGATGCCCGGAGGAAATTCTTATCAGGACGATGAACAGCGGAATGCCGAACGGGTGGTCAATATTACTTGGGGAGAAGATATTCAGCCGGTGATAGACGGACAGTATGTGCTGATAAACCGGAGTACTCAGCGGGCAGTTGAAATAACCCAGGGCAACACGGCGGAGGGCACCAACGTGAAGACCGGAAAGTTTGACGCTTCCAAGGCTTATCAGCGTTGGTATGTCCGTCCGGTTTCCAGCCGTATCGGTGGAGATTTCAGCTATTTCTGTATTACGTCTCCCATAAATGGGATGTCATTCGACATCTGGAATTGGTCGTTGGAGGACGGCGGGAATATCGCCATCTATGGTGCCAGTAATGGCAGCAATCAGCAATGGGCATTGGAATATGTCGGGGATGGATGGTTTTATATCCGCAGTCGCCATAGTGCCTTGTATTTGGAAGAGGGAGAGGAAGCTTTCAATGTGCAGCAAGGTACGAAAAAGGGAAGTAATGATGAACGGCTGCAATGGCGTCTGATACCTGCTCCGGCTTCTAAAATTGAAATTAAATCTTTAGCTACTCCAACCGGACTGACGACGGAAGGGCAATCTGCATCCGTTTTGTTGAGGTGGAACAAGCAATCCGATGCTACAGGATACACTGTGCTACGTTCCGAAACATCCGGTGGAGCTTACGAGATTATTGCGCGTAATGTAAAAGAAACCAGTTTTGTCGATCATAAGGCCTTAGCGGGGAAGAGTTATTATTATACGGTGAAAGCCAATGATAATTGTCTGAACAGTTCGCCGAAGTCACAGGAAGTAACTGCCACTATTACTGATGTGCATGCCCTAGTAGCACATTATGCTTTTGATGGAGATTTACTGGACGAGACGGAAAATTTGAATCATGGTGCATCCCTGAAAAAAGCAATGTTTACTGATGGAAAAATAAACAAAGCTGTACAACTTAACGGCTCAACGGAATTTCTGCAATTACCTACGGATATTGCTAATCATCAGAATCTGACTGTTTCTACTTGGGTGAAGTGGGATGGTGGTGCAGACTGGCAACGTGTCTTCGACTTTGGTAGCGGTGAAGATCAATATATGTTCCTTACTTATAGTTCCAATATACAGTCACTCCGCTTTGCAATGAAAAACGGAGCGGAAGAACAGGCGCTGGAAACCGCCTTACCCTCTCCCATACGCATTGACAATTGGGTACATCTGGCATTGACTATCGGAGATGCGGAGGTACGGATTTATGTGAATGGAGAACTGGCTGTTTCATCCGGGGATATTACTATCCGTCCGATGGATATCCGTCCCTGTCTAAACTATATCGGTCGTAGTCAGTTTGTAGCCGATCCGATGTTTAAAGGAAGTATCGATGATTTCAGAGTTTATAATTATGAGTTATCAGCAGAGGATATAAAGAAAGTAGCCCAGGGGGAATCGGTAGGTATCATTACTCCGCAGATTTCCGATGATGAATTGTTTATCGGCCCTTTGCCTGCCGATCAGAAACTACAGGTTACTTATACACCTGCCCAGTCGTCGGGTAGAGTATCTCTCAGTATTTATAATATGCAGGGAGTTCCGGTACTTTCTCATGAGACGGCTGGTTCCAGTGTTACTACGCTGGATGTATCCGGGCTCCCTACCGGTCTATACCTGTTGAGGCTTGTTGATAACAACCGGTCAGTTACACGTAAGTTTGCAGTGAGGCATTAATAAGTAGGGTATAAAATCCTTTCATCAGGGTATAAAAACGTTTCATGAAAGGATTTTGCCCCTTCGATAACCTGTTTTTGTGCCTATCTTTTAATTAAATATCACTTGCTTTGCCCTTGGATAATTAAACTTAGATCATATTAGTATTATGAGAACAGTAAGCAAATTACTTCTTTCTTGTGTGATGTTATTCACATTATTGCCGGACGCTGTGCTTCATGCATCCGACCGGAAGACTCTTTTTGACAGTAACTGGAAATTTCATTTAGGCATCGTAGCCAATGCCGAACAACCGGAATATAATGATAGTCATTGGAGAGTTCTTGATCTTCCCCATGACTGGAGCGTTGAACCATTGTCTTTTCAAAAACAAGGCATTACTACCGGTCCTTTCTCTCGCATGAGCGAAGGTGACATCGATACGGGACAGACCGTTGGTGGTGAAGGTTGGTACAGAAAAGAACTCACTCTTGCAGGAAGCGATGCCGATAAACGTATTGTTCTTTATTTTGAAGGAGTATACAATCAGTCCGAGCTATGGATCAATGGTAAGAAAGCTAATTATAATGTTTATGGATATACCTCTTATCGTGTAGACATCACTCCTTATCTGAATGCTCCCGGTACTCCGAACGTGATTGCCATGAAAGTGGTGAACGCCGGACGTAACAGTCGCTGGTATGCCGGTTCGGGTATCTTCCGCCATGTATGGCTGATCAAGACAAACAAACTCTATCTGGATAAATGGGATACTTTCGTCGACGCTTCCGAACTTCAGAAGAAGGAAGCTGTGATTCAGTTCTCTACTATTGTACATAACGAGGGCCTGCAAAATCAATCAGGTAAAATAGGTATTAAAATATATTCGCCTGCCGGAAACGAAGTGTTTTCTACTTCACAGGACGTGATACTCTCTGAAGGAACGCCGGTGGCAACATCTTTCTCTCTTAAAAAGCCCGAGTTATGGTCAGTAGATACCCCTGTGCTTTATACAGCGGAAGTATCCCTTTCCTCAGACGGAAAGGAGTATGATAAGATATCTGTTCCTTTTGGTATCCGCACCCTTTCTTTTTCTGCTGAGAAAGGCTTTCTGCTGAATGGTAAGTCGATGAAGCTGAAAGGGGGTTGCGTACATCACGATAACGGACTTTTGGGAGCCGCCGCCATCGACCGTGCCGAAGAACGGAAAGTGGAACTGATGAAAGCTAACGGCTACAATGCCGTCAGATGTGCCCACAATCAAGTGTCCGAGCATTTCCTTGATGCTTGCGACAGATTGGGTATGCTGGTGATTCATGAAACCTTCGACCAATGGCAGAAAGCTAAACGCGAGCAGGACTATCATCAGTTCTTTGATGAATGGAGCGACTGGGATTTGGCTGCGTCTGTCCGCCGTGACCGGAATCATCCCTCTATCATTATGTGGAGTATCGGTAACGAGGTGGAGCAACGTGCTGATGAACCTGAGGGAGACTTGATTTCCAAAAGACTGGTGAATACCATCCGCAAGTATGATACATCCCGTTTCACAACCATCGGTTCCAATGACTTCTGGGACAGACGCCAGTTTAGTTGGGACAAAGATTCCTACCGGATTTTCAGGAATTTGGATGTAGCAGGCTACAATTATATCTGGTGGAAATATGAGAGCGATCATGCTGCCTATCCCGATCGCGTGATCTATGGTAGTGAGTCTTATCCGAAAGAAGCTGCCCAGAACTGGAACTTGGTAGAAAAGCATCCTTATGTAATAGGTGATTTCGTGTGGACCGCTATTGACTATCTGGGTGAGGCTGGATTAGCTCATGCCTTATATCTGAAAGAGGGCGAGCATGATACGCAGTTTATGGGTTGGCCTTGGTATAATGGTTGGTGCGGTGATATTGACCTTTGTGGCGACAAGAAGCCTCAATCTTATTATCGTGATGTGTTGTGGCGCGAGCGTCCCATTACTATGGCAGTCCATGCCCCTGTTCCCGAAGGCAAGAAAGAAGTGGTGAACGGTTGGGGCTGGCCCAATGAGTTGGTGAGTTGGAATTGGACGAGTTGCGAAGGAAAAGTGATGAAAGTAAACGTATACAGCCGTTCTCCGAAAGTGAAACTCTATCTGAACGACAAGCTTATCGGAGAAAAAGAAACGGGTAAAGAAAACTACACAGCTACCTTCGATGTGCCCTATGAACCGGGAACTTTGAAAGCGGTGAACTCAAAAGGTAAGGAGGAATTCGTATTAAAGACTGCCGGAGAACCTGCGGCTATCCGTTTGATTGCTGACCGCAGTAAAATAAAGGCTTGCAAGAACGATCTTTCCTACGTCAAGATTGAGTTGGTGGACAAAAATGGAAACGTAGTTCCCGAAACTTCTCTGCCTGTCAAAATCGAATGTACGGGCAAAGGAACTGTCATAGCAGGTGGAAATGCAGCCTATGCCGATATGAAAAGTTTCCGTTCACTTACTCCCAATACATTCCGGGGAAAGGCTATTGCCATTGTTCAGCCTGATGGAGAAAAAGGCGACATACAGGTGAAAGTCTCTGCAAAAGGGTTGGAAGATGCTTCCATAGTAATAACAACCTACTAAAAAGCGATAGTAAGATAAGTTTTGCGAAGAAACTGGCATAAACCTGCATAAGTACTTAGGTATACATTTTCTTGTATGTTATCTTTGCAGGGTTTATGCGATTTTTTCTGCCGCAGATATTATTATATATAGGTGCTATAAAACAAGATAAATATCAGAAAAGATAATAAAAGAAGCTAACTTAATTTTTTAACTTTAATCTAGTAAGATGATGAAATCAGTATTAGTAAGAAACAATCGGAGAGTCCTTGCCGGCCTGCTCGTTTGCACTGGTTTTATTTGCAATTATCCTTCTTCTGCCTTTGCGGAATCGGATAATTCTTCAGTGCAAATAACGACTCAAAGTACAACACCGCAGAAACGTACTTTGGTAGGAACTGTAGTTGACTCCTCTACCGGAGAGACTTTGATTGGTGTAAATGTGAAAGTGCAAGGTGAAGATGGAGGTACCATTACCGACATTGATGGTAAGTTCCAGATTTCTGTAACCAGCAAAACAGAGCTGATATTCTCTTATATCGGCTACAAAACACAGACACTGATGGTAGGTGACTTGGGTGTAATGACCGTGAAGCTTGCATCGGACAATGAAATGTTGGATGAAGTAGTGATTGTAGGTCAGGGTACACAGAAGAAAGTATCTGTGACAGGTGCCATTGCTACAGTGAAGGGAGCTACATTAAAAGCACCTTCCTCTTCATTGACCAGTTCACTTGCCGGAAAACTTGCCGGTGTGGTATCCATGGTGAACAGTGGTGAACCGGGTTCTACTTCCGAATTTTATATCCGCGGTATCAATACGTTCGGTGGTGTGGCTACTCCGTTGATTTTGTTGGATGGCATCGAAATTTCATCTGCCGACCTGAACCGTATCCCGGCAGAATCCATCGAAAGCTTTTCTTTATTGAAAGACGCTTCGGCAACTGCTATCTACGGTAACCGCGGTGCAAACGGTGTAATGCTGGTAACCACCAAGAAAGGGCAGGAGAATACGAAAGCTACTATCAATGTTTCATTGGAAGCTTCTTACTTCCGTCCGATAAATGTACCGAAATTTGCTGATGGTGCTACCTATATGCGGGCTTACAATGAAGCGGAACAGGCCAGAAGTTTGACCCCGATCACTTCTCCTAAGTATAGTGAAGACCAGATCCTGAATACGGAATTGGGTACTAATCCTTATGTATATCCCGATGTGGACTGGTTTGACCAGATATTCCGTTCAGGCAATTATAACCAACGTGCCAATGTGAATGTATCGGGTGGTGGTTCGCGTGTAACTTACTATATGAGCCTTCAGGCTAACCATGATACAGGTCTCCTCGATGCACCGGACTACTTCTATAATCCCAATATTAACCAGTGGCAATATAATTTTCAGAACAACATCTCCTATAAACTGACCAATACCACTACCATTGATTTGCGCATGATGGCACAGATCGGTAATATGCAAGGTCCTAATTATAATATAGGCAATGACTTGTACAAGAGGGTTATGCGTACCAATCCGGTGGAATTCCCCGCTTATTTTCCACAGCAGGATGGGGACGACGGTTTCATTCGCTTTGGCGGTGCAGAGATTAAACCGGGCGTTTTGGGAACCAATCCGTATGAATATATGATGAGTTCTTTCAAGGAAGTAAACTTCAATACCCTGAATACTTCATTGGCTTTGAATCAGGACTTGAGTGTTATTACCAAAGGATTGAGCCTGAAAGCACTGGTGAATTTTAAAAACTGGTCGGAAACTTCATATACCCGTAGTATAAAGTCTAATATATATAAGGTGAAAGATGGTTCCTATAATCCTGAAACCGGCGAATATGATTATCAGTTGTTGCAGACCGGAGATCAGTTCCTGAGCCAATCCGGCATTAGTCGTAATTCGGACCAGACTTTCTACTTCGATGCCCGTCTGGACTGGAAACGTAGTTTCGGTGATCACAACCTGACAGCAATGGCAATGTATATGATGCGTGAATATCGTAGTGATGTATTGCCGAACCGTAATCAAGGTTACTCCGGACGTGTGACTTACGATTACGCCAGTAAATATCTGGTTGAATTCAACTTTGGTTATAATGGTTCCGAACGCTTGGCTGCCGGTCATCGTTTTGAGTTCTTCCCGGCTGTGTCAGCAGGTTGGGTAGCAAGTTCTGAAAAGTTCTGGGAGCCGATAAGCAAGTATATCAATCACTTCAAGATCAGAGGTTCTTACGGTTTGGTAGGTAGTGATGCCTTTGCCAGTGGAGCTCCACACTTCCTCTATCAGAATAATATTGGTATTGGCTCAGCACACAACTTCTGGACCGGACTTCCTACGAGTGAAATCAGCAAGAAAGGCCCCGGATTCTATGTATTAGCGGTGCAGGATGCAGGTTGGGAACATGTGAAGAAGTTCGATATCGGTTTCGACATGATGTTGTTTAACCAACTGAATATTACATTTGACTATTTCCATGACAAACGTGAGCGCATCCTGATGTCACGTGCTTCCTGGCCTTCTATGTTGGGATATTGGGGATCAAAACCCTGGAGTAATATTGGTGAAGTAGAAAACCAAGGTTTCGAGTTAAGCCTGAACTGGACGAAACAGTTTGGAAAAGACCTGACGTTAGATCTTCGCGGTAACTTTACCTACAACCAGAATGAATATAAATATGTGGATGAACCCAGTTATCCGTATGTTTGGCAAACCAATACCGGCAAACCGTTGAACACTGTTAAAGGTTATATTGCCGAGGGATTGTTCACAAGCGAAGAAGAAATTGCCAATTCGCCGGACCAATCACAACTGGGTGCCAACATCATGCCGGGTGATATCAAATACCGTGATATAAACGGTGACGGACAGATTACTACTGAAGACCAGGTGATGATTTCATCTTATGACTGGCATCCCCGTATCCAGTATGGCTTCGGTTTGAATATTGTCTATAAGAACTTTGACTTAGGTGTGTTCTTCAATGGTTCTGCTAAACGTAAGACTATGATTAATAGTGGAATCGCTCCCTTCCTTTCTGGCGGTGGAGATGGTGAGGAAGGTGAAACACTGGCCCGAAATCTGATGCAGTGGATTGCAGATGACCATTGGTCGGTAGACAATCCGAATCCGAATGCGGCATATCCCCGTTTGGGTTTGACCAAAGCCGATGTAACTAATAACATTCAGCCCAGTACATTCTGGCTGCGCAATGGAAACTTCCTTCGCTTCAAGACGTTGGAAATCGGCTATCGCTTACCTTATTGCCGTATCTATCTCAGTGGCGATAATTTGGCGGTATTCAGCCCCTTCAAATTGTGGGATCCTGAACTGGCATGGAATGCTTATCCGTTGTCACGCACGTTCAATCTGGGCGTTCAATTTACATTCTAAGAAACAATCTAATACATTATTGAAGTATGAAACTAACATATAAAATATCCCGAATGGCGCAGGTATTGATAGCTTCCTGTTGCTTGGTATCATGCAATTATCTGGATGTCATTCCGCCTGCACAGGCTGATTTTAAAGACACCATGAAAGATGAAGAAGCTACATTGTCTTTCTTGTATACTTGCTATGGCGGTACTCCGCGTTCTACTCCTTATCATTATCATGCTTTTGAGCAGTCAGCTGATGAGATTATTCAGCCTTATGCTTACTCCAACTGGCAGCAACAAGTGGCGTGGGGAACTATTTCTCCGGCATATTCTAACAGTTGGGGAGGTGATGATATGAATATCTGGATTCCCAGTTATAACTGGTTGGGGTATGTACACCATTTCCTGAGCCTGATTGATGACTTGCAACCGGTGGGAGTTACGGCAGAAGATAAGGAAGAGTACAAAGGTGAATGTTATTTCCTGGAGGCTTATTATCATTTCCGTGTGCTTCAGGCTTTCGGTCCCTGTCCTATTATCCCTGAGAAAGTGGACCCGAATGTTACCAGTTCAGACCTTCCCGGACGCTCACACTTCGACTACTGTGTGAATTTTATCGTGGGCAAGCTGGATGATGCAGCCCGTGCGCTTCCTGCAACACGTCCTAACAATGAATTGGGCCGTGCTACTTCTACTATGGCTAAGGCTTTGAAAGCCCGTATATTATTGTATGCCGCTTCTCCGTTGTGGAACGGTTCGTTCCCCAATCCGGAATGGAAGAATAAGAATTATGAGACAGACGGTTATGGTAACGAACTGGTAAGTTCCAGTTACGACCGCGAGAAATGGACACGTGCCCTTACTGCTTGTCAGGAAGCCTTGACTGCAGCCAAGGAAGCCGGTTATCAACTCTTTGACATTGAAACGGCAAACAAGAAAGCTGACCGTGACGGAATAGCTCTTCCTTTCATCCCGGGACGTGAAGAAGACACTGAGGAAAACCGTGAGTTCAAAGAACGTGTACGTATGTTCCAATATATGGTTACTGCCAACGAAGGCGATAATAACAAGGAGCTGATTTGGGCACAACGTATTGAACTGGATGCCCAGAATGGTGGAGAAGGTACGGACTGTCGTTTGCCAAACAAAGTGGTGAAGAGAAGTAATGGAGTTTATGTAGGAGGTTGGGCAGCTATGGCACCGACGTTGTATTCTGTACAGCATTTCTATACTGAGAACGGTAAGTTGCCGGCACAGGACCCCAATTTCTATCCTGAGGAAGAATGGTATACCCGTTTCTATGAAGGCGCTCAAAGCCCTGCTCTGGCAACCAATAATCTGGACGGTGAAGATGTGAAGAATGACATTATCAAGATGCACGCTAAGCGTGAAGCCCGTTTCTATGCATGGATTGTATTTGACGGCACTCAATACAGCTCGAAGATTAATAATGGCAATCCGTTGTGGATTAACCTGAAAAATACCAATACAAACGGATATAACACAAGTAATACCCGTAATTGTGCTGGAAGCGGTTATCTGTCGAAGAAGTTCATCGATCCCAACATCTATTTTGGCGCCGATGGTACCCGTCAGCACACAGCTCCCCGTCGTCCGTTGATTCGTATGGCCGAACTTTACCTGAATCTGGCAGAGTGCTATGCAGCGTTGGATAATGAAGGTGAAGCCCTTGCTAATCTGAATGAGATTCGTCGTCGTGCCGGCATTTCCGAACTGACTGGAAGTGATGTAACAGGCAGCATGACTCTGACTGATTGGGTGCGCAACGAACGGTTCGTTGAACTCTTTGAAGAGGGACACCGCTACTATGACCTGCGTCGTTGGGCAATTGCTCCTCAGATGTTGAAAGCCGGTATGCGCTACGGTCTGGATGGTCTTCGTGTGAATCCGAGTTTTGAGGAATTCAACAAACCTACCTTGGTTAACCAACCGTTCAAGTGGGATGACAAACTGTATCTGATGCCCGTTTGGTCAAGAAGTGACATGGATGAGCTTTACAGTAACCCTCAGTTAGTACAGGCCCCCGGATATTAATCAATCTCTAATAACAAAGCTTTATGAAAATAAGAACAATATTGTTGATGGGCGGCCTGGTGCTACTGGGTGCCTGCAGCGAATCAAAATATGATTTGGACCAACTGGTAGACTCGATACCATTCTTGATAAATGTTTCAAGTCCGAAACACC
>OJMG01002137.1_pt1 | contig 17217 bp, 11 predicted proteins | sample 1597141 | NCBI WGS metagenome assembly OJMG01 (sample SAMEA2452119, study PRJEB22498) | human gut metagenome | biome: human feces; feature: human gut; material: feces | place: Australia | collected 2012 | reverse complement strand
AATACCGCCGCGCTTACGATATGATAAATTGTCCGGCGGTCTATTCGCCTTCTCGTTTCTTTTTTCATTTTCAAAATACCCGCTTAAACGTACTTACCAGATACAGCACTGCCAAGATTATGGCCACATATATCACGATTCGCAGTATCAGTTTCAGAATTTTCAACATTTTTTGCCCCAACCTATTGACTTTTTCCGATTTTTTGGGTATAATAATAGTACAATCGAAAGATTGTGATAAGCAAGCAAGTTGGCGGATCTTAACCGCGTCGCTTGCTTATTTTTTTTGTGTTTTTTGCCGTTTCTTATAATTCCGAACTTTGGCTTTTACGTTTCCCATATCATCTTTCGAAAATTCGTGATTTTTAATCGGCTCACTATAATATCGCTTTTTATCGGAAACAATCCCGTTTCTTATATACGCTTTTTCGGTTTTGCCTTTTTGCGGATTATCCTTCAAAGGCATATTTTTCTTTCCGAATGTTTCCGCTTCATGGGTAATTCCCAAGGATTTATATTTTGTTTCCGTTTCCCCAAAAACATATTGCTTATGCCGTTTATTGAAATTATACCGAAATTCATTTTTCGGTTCTAATTTATCTTTTTTGGGTTTAGGCTTCGAATTTTCCGTCCCAGATTTTTTCGTCGGATTCGCCGCGGTTTGCCGTTGCGATTTTATAGTTTTATTCTTACCCGCAGTTTTATTTGCGGCGGGCTTTTTCGTGGTCTTCTGTTTGCTCATTTCTTTGTTCCTGTGCTCTTTTTCTTGGTGGACGTCGTTTTCTTCTTCGTCGTGCTTCCGCTTGTCTTTTTCTTTGGCTTGATTACTCCCGACCACGTCAGGAGCTTATACGTCAATGCAACTACCGCCACCACTACCAATATCACAAGCACTACTCCCATTACGATTTTGAAGATCTCCCAGCCTTTGGAGTTCGTCAGCTTGTCCCACGTCTCTCCGATCCAATCCGTGAAATCGTTCCATGCGTTTCCGATCGCCGAGCCCGTGTCTCCCGAATCGTCCGCTCCGTTCGTCGCCAGATATGCGTCATCGCTCGTTCCGTCAAGATAGAAAAAGTAACTATAATACATCGCGTTGTCGTCGTCCACTATCTCACAAAACGACATTCCTATATACCCCAGCGCAGACATCAGGATCCCTTTGTCCGTCAGGTTATCGAAAAACTTATACACGCCCGCGCCGCTCACTTCTTTCCCTTCAAAGATCGTCATACACCCGTCGCCCGTGTTGTTCTTAAACCAATAATTAAGATCCGACACCTGCTCTTTGAATACCGCTACCGAGAAAAACCCGTACAGATTTTCCCGCGAAACATCGTTGGAATACTTGAAATATTTCCGCTCCGGCGTGTTCAGGAACAATATCGACCAATCCTGCCCGTACTGTTTACACCACTCCGCATAACTCGTCAGCGGGATTTTGATTTCCAGAGTGTTTCCGTCATAGTCGATTTGTTTCAGCGCAGCGTGCGAATACGACAAATCTACCGTATACGTCGATACTCCGTCAAACTTTACCGCTATTTCCTCCACCGTCGCAAGTCCTAATATATCCAGACTTTCAAGACCTAAAATTTCTTTCACGTCCTCTGCCGTAAGATTGTAAATGTCCGCGTAATCTTTGACTTTAATCGCTCCCGAAAATACTTTCTTTTCTGCGAAACACGGCTTTGCGTCTTTCTCTCCGTTCTGAATCCTTTGATCTGCATAGTTTTCAAGATAATTGATTGTCAGGTTCCAGCTGTCCGTATAATTGATGACGATCGGCAATACCTCTTTCGCCGTCGTACTCGTTTTCACCTGCACCCGCGTATCAAGATAATTTTCCGCGTTCGTAATCGTCAATTTGTCTTTATACGCCGCTTCCGTCGTAAGACTTTCCACTCGGTACCCGTTCGGTATGCTGTCCACAAAATCCCCGCCCGTATAATTTAAGCTGCTATGATTCAACGCTTTGAAGATAATACTCTCGTCATAGTTATTCGTGATTCCGAACAGCGTATTATACGAATACTCTACCGTGATTTTACAAGTATGCTTTTCTGCGTCATACGCGCTGTATTCCTTTTGGATCGATACCGGAATATAATATTCCGTTCCGCCGAGGAAATCGGGATTTATTGCTTCGTTTACGATTTCTCCGTAGTCCGTCATGAAATTCGTGAAATTGCAAGTCACGATCTCCGAATACATTTTCGTAATCGGCGACGACGTTTTCACCGTCTCTATGATTTCCGTCCCCGACAGCAACAACCCTGCATATTCGTATGTCAGCGTATATTCTATATCTTCGATAATCTCCGCAACGCCGATTAAGGATAGATTGACAAGCTCCTTTTCCTTGTCGTTCTCAAACGTCACGATCAGCGCCGTATCCGTCAGCTTCGTCGTTACTCCTTCCGCCGTGCCCGTGATTTGGATATTTTCTTTCCCGAAATCAAACAGCCAATTACAGGAATTATGTAATTGCTCCTCAATCTCCGCGAAATTATACGTCAATGTCGTGGTCGTCTCACCTACCACTGCATCCGCCGTATAATAGTCCAGTGTTAAATTGTTCAAAGGGTCATTGTTCGCAATTCGCAAGGATAAATCCTTGTATTGGAAATCGTTGTATATGACTTCCAGCGTTCCCGTTTGGCTTCCTTCGTTATACGTGTACTCAAAGTCCCGAGCCTGTAATATAATCCGCTCTTGCGTTTTATATACATATCCGTTTTGCCAATAGTCCGCTGTGTAGACTACATTCAATTCCGCTATATTCTTATACGGCGTCAGGTCGTATAACGCCGATAATATCAAGGTCTTATTTTGCGCCCACGTGCTTTTGACACTAAATGTATACGTCTGTTCTTCTATGTCCGCATAGTCCGCCGCGGCTTTATATTTCAGCGTTACAGAAATTTCCTCCGTATCCGGTTTCACTCCCGCTATGTCTTGCAGCCATTCCCGTTCGCTCTCGCGCATCTCCGCTTCTCGTTCCAGCGTCTCTATCGCTATGTTTTTAATCGTATTTTCGTAATAGTTTGTCGAATACGCTTCCGGCATTATTTCTAATTTTCCAGACGTCTCATGCGTGATATACCGTATCTTTTCTGAACGCACTTTTACTAATGTCAAATAGTAATAATATGTCTGATTTGCATTCGTCGGCACCGGCAGCGTTATTTTCCCTATCCCGTTTTTTAATATCTCCTCGGGGAGTTTGCTTACTGCGTTTTTATACGGCTCTATACACTCTTCCGGATTCTTGTGGCCCATATAGCCGAATAGATTTACCTTCGAACTTCCGTAGTCGTTTAAGTCGCTCGTCTGATTCAGCATCAGAAAATAATCTTCATACGTATACGAAATAATACCTACACCTATATTGTGCATATCGACTATTTGATTCCCGCGGTTTAACAGTTCCAAATAGTTTTCCGGCACTTTTACCAAAAACGACAACCCGTCGCTTGACGATAACTGCGCCATCGTACTGATTTCAAAAGTTTCCGCGCTTTCTGAAAATGACAGTACTTGTTCGATATAGTTCCTTACTTCGCCATTGACTACCATTCCCCCGAAATCATCTTCCAAGGCTTTCTCCCAAACCTGATAAATGCTCCGCGCGTCGCTTGTCGCCGTATAGTCTCCTATGCTTGCCCGAAGCTGCATCTCTGCTTTTAACGGCCCCGTCACGTAAATATATATCGTTGTAAATCCGCCCGGAAAACTGTACCCGCTCAGATCTCGCGTGGCTTCTGTACTTTCGATCTCCCAACTATCCAAACCCAACAGGCACTCCTCTCCATAGCCGTCGTTGAATTTGACTGTCAATGTCATATCTCCTGATTCCAACACGCTTTCCGAAACATATAACGAAAATCTCAAACGATATAAATTTGTCGTTTCCAGCGATGCTTGCGCTCCCGGATTAAACGACAGCGCTTCCGTCGGTGGGTTCACGCTCACCGTGATCCGCTCACCCTGTTTCGCGTAAAACGCCCCACGAGGTATACACGACAATACATAATAATCCGTTTCATCGATCTCGCTCGGCTCCTCGCTGATTACCGCGCTTTCTCCGCCGTAGGTCAGACGATCTCCTACTTCCAACGGCTCTTCGCTCCATAATTCCAACCGCGCCGTTTCTTGCGTCGCGGATAATTCTCCTCCCAATTCTACTTCTATCCGCGTCAGTTCCGCTCCCGCTCGAATCGGTTTATATACCAAGAAAAGCCCGATCACGAACATCGCGCAGGCTGTCAGAATTGCTATTATCACCAGTCTCTTTTTATGTATCGCCGTCATGCCTTTTGTCTCCTTACGTTCAGAAAATGATCTCCCCCGGCCAAAGTTCTATTTTCTCCACTCCGCCCGGAGTTATCTGAAATCCGATTTTCAGCGTCTTGTCCTCGCTCGTGATTTCCATTCGGAATTTGTCTCCGCTCGGTAGTTCCTCCGGCAGCTCGATTTCTTTTCCCGGCCAGATGTCTTTCAATGCTTTTTTGATTCCACCCGAAATTTTGAAGCCTTTCTCCGTTTTCTCGATCTCGAATACTTCCGTAAATTCTTCGCCTACCCCGCCGTTCGCTCCCGCTATATCTTCCACCCAGCTGTATTCCCTTCCGTCTACCGTGAAAGAAAAATCGCTCTCCGCGCTTCCTTCCGCATAGATTTTTACCTCGTATTCTCCCGGCGCTTTTACTTCGATTTCCGTCCCGCTGTCGATTTCCAAACCTTCAAAATCTTTCGTGATCTTTGTTCCGTTATACGTCACGGCAATCTTATTCCCGAATACGTTCGTAAATCGTGCTAATAGGCCGAGCGATAGTATCAGTAAGATTATCACTAATATCACCGTTACGGCTGTTTTTACTTTACTCCTTGTCTTACTCATTCCCTCGGCCTCCTGCCTTTCCCTTAAAATTTGATTGTATCTCTGTCTAATGTTAGATACTCTTGGGGAATTTCAGGAATATTAAATCAAACAGCGTAAACAGCGAGTTCGTAAAAAGGCGACCGAGAATTTCTCGGCCGCCTTTTTTCGCATTTTTTATGTGGGATTATTTTCCTCTTCAAGGGAATATAACCATCTTTGCAAATATTACCCAAAAAAATTTTACCTTTTCGTAGTCATTTTATTTATCTCATCAATCGATATTTCTTTTAATTCTCTAACGGTATGTAATAGTTCTGTATTTGAATTTCGAACAATGCCTGGCAGCAAATTACATGACAACACTTTTATTTCATAGTAATAAGAATTATCCAGCCCGTCTTTTACTTCCAAGAAAAGATTGTTCACATCATAATTGAACCTGAAATCGAAATATACCGATTTATTTGGTAAAACAACGGTGTTGCCTTCAATCTCATTCCATTTACCGTCATGAAATACTCGCTTTACTTCGAATAGAGCGTGATCGGAATTTTCAAGCTCGGCGACAACATGGCATTCGTATTCAATTCCATTGTCAGCAACATCAAAACAAACTTTTTTCGTCCGTATATCCTTTATTTCTTCCAAAACCATATTAAATGTAAATATCGGTTTTGCCTTTTTCTTTTCTTCCTCTCTTCTTTCTTTATCGGAATGGCGAATTGTCCACGCAACACCGACAAGAGTTAATATTCCGCCATACAATGCAGCAACTACAGCTGTTACGATAGTTTTTAACTGTTCATCGGGCAGTATATAAATCAAATATACACTTAAACCAATTCCCAGTATCAGATCAAACGAAATCATTTTATTTAACAACTTGTTTTCGCTTAAAAATACACTAATCAGATTCGTAAATATTATTACAATTGATAGCAAGCCAAAAACGTATATCAATGCGCACCATCGATTAAATATTGCCATAAACAAAAGATCGTACAGCCAAAACAAAAATATATATTTACATAACGATAAATTCATATTTTTCTTTTGCTGTTCGTTTGGATTAAATTTTTTTGTGCATAACACACCAAAGTAACCAAATCCAACAGGGATAAACAATAGCAATACGGCAAATATTATCCAACACGCTACCATTATGGCATTTTCTCCTTAATTGTATCGTTTAAAATTCTCGGCTTGTTCCATAACTTTTTCAAAAACTTCTTCATCCCATTCGGGAGGATATCCGTTCTTATATAGAAGTACCGTCAAATCCTGATTCAACTGACTTTTTATATCATCCCTGTTGAAGAAATTTGCATACTGAAGCTTGTCGTCTACCAGCAACTTAATTTTCTTTGCCAAATCAACACACTTCTCGTCTTCAAATACAAAATTGTGAGTATCCCTTACATGTACCAGAATATCGTAAAAAGCCTTCTCTTCGTATGAAACACCCATTTTCTCAAAAGACGTTTCATCGTCTTTTAAATCGTGCAATATCTTAATTAACTCATCAGACAAATCATTTACAAAATCCGCCACAACTTCGGTTGCGAATACCAACTTATCTCTTGAGTTATAAGTTTCAACCACCCGTCTTAACCTTTCGTCAAATTCAATAGCTTTAACTTTGTTTACTTTTCCATAGTTAATTATTGTTTTTTTCAAAAGCTTCATCAGGGCGTTAAACTTCGTAATCGGCATTTTTACCGAATTCAGTTGTTTCAAAAAATCCTCGCTAAAAAAGTCAATCGACTTATCCTCGTCGACGACATTTTCAACTCCGGTAACGGTTATTGCCTTTCGAACCATTTCTTCTACGACTTCGTTCATTGCTTCGGCATCAGGCGCGTCGCCGACTGTTTGTTTATAAATAATCGAACGAACAGCCATATAAAACTGTGCCTTAGCAAGTTCTTCTTTCGTAAGTTCACCTGACGGACATACTATTCCATACGCCGCCTTAAGTTTGCGCGATAACGTCATGAATCGCAATTCCATCTCTTTGGATGATTGAACATACTCCGCCGCCCGATTCAAACATTGCAAACGCTGCAAAGGATTTCCGACATAAAAACCCGTTGCATTAAAGTTAATAAGCAAATCATCTATCAACTTCAAGTGATTCCTGAAAATTCCAAGTGTAATTCCGATTTCATCTACAGGGCTTTCTTGCGGCCCGCCATACATCTTGATTGCTTCCATCATCTCGGTTTTAATGCCGATATAATCAACAACCAAACCTTTATCTTTGCCGTCAAAAACTCGATTTACACGAGAAATTGTTTGCACAAGCGTATGTTTTTGAAGCGGTTTATCAATGTACATTACCGCAAGCGATGGTACGTCAAAACCGGTAATCCACATATCTACGACTATTGCAATCTTAAAATTGGAATCATTGTTTTTAAACTGTTCATCAAGGAATTTGCGGTGCTCTTTCGTTCCGCATAAATCATACAATGCCTTTTCGTCATCATCTCCCCTTGTCGCAACGAGATTTAGTTTGGGAATTGCTACAAGCTCATCGAGTTTATCCGATGATAAAACAGAATCATCCTCTGTTTTTTTAGCTATCGTCCACTCAGAACGTAAAACCTCAATCTCTTTATATAACCTGAATGCCAGCGTTCTATCGGCACAAACAATCATAGCTTTTTGAACAATCTGCGGTTTTTCGGCGCATAAGGCTTCGTAGTGCGTAACAATATCTTTTGCAAGTCTTTTTAACCTTTCCGGGTGGCCTAAAATTGCAGACAATTTGCTCATTGCCCGTTTGCTTTCTTCTATCTGCTCAGAATTTGCACCTTGCTCGGCACAACGTTCATAATATTTCTGTATTTCCTTTGCGTCCTTATCCGAAAGCATTACCGGAGCAAGACGAGGTTCATAGGCTATGCGAACAGTGATACCGTCGTCGCAAGATTCTTTCATCGTGTATGCGTCAACGACATCGCCGAATACCGCAATCGCTTCGTCAACAGGCGTGCCGGTAAAACCGCAATAAACGGCATTCGGAAGACTTTCTCTCAGATAGTACGCAAAACCATAAGTCGTAAAAACCCCTTTATCTGTTTTCTTTAATTTTGCGTTAACACCCGCATTAGAACGGTGAGCCTCATCCGAGATACAAATTATATTACTTCTATCCGACAACAGTCCTGTACTTTCGCAGAACTTTTGTATCGTTGTAATGTAGACTCCTCCGCTTTCGCAGTTAGACAAAGTATCATGTAAATCATCGCGACTCTCTATACTCTTTATATTCTTATCGTGCAAATATTCTTTCGCCGTAACGAACAATTTAGAAGTTTGCGTATCCAGATCTTCACGATCGGTTATCAATACAATCGTGGGATTATGAAAAACGTCTTTCTTTCGCAACATCAATTGTCTCGACAAAAAGAGCATTGTATAAGTTTTACCGCAACCTGTTGCGCCGAAATAAATACCTCCCTTACCATCGCCAGCCGGTCGCTTGTGTTGACTCAAACTTTCCAACATCTTATTTGCGGCAAAAAATTGCGGATAACGACAAATAATTGCCTCGTTTTTCTTACTGTCATCAGGGTAAAATATGAAATCACGAAATACTTGCAGCAACCGATCGGGAGAAAAAGCACCTTCAATCATTGTAAAGAGCGAGCTTATTCCATTAGCGACAGTATCCGTTTCATTCGCTTTGTTCCATGAATAAAAGAATTTATACGGCGTAAAAATAGTTCCGAGTTTAGTGTTTACTCCATCGGATATTACAGTCATTGTACAATATTTCAAAAGCGCAGGAATATCCCTTGCATAACGAATCGTTACTTGCTCCCATGCATTATGTATCGTGGCATCTTCTTCGATTGCACTCTTAAATTCAAATATAGTAACCGGAATACCGTTTATAAATACCAACATATCGGGACGTCTTGTCTGAACGTCCTCAACCGTATACTGATTTACGATTTTAAAATTGTTATTTGCAATATTGTCAAAATCGATAAAGTCAATGTGAACTGCGGTTTGAGTTACGTCATCCCGTAAAAGATCAAACCCTTCCGACAGCATACGATACGTTGTCCTTGCTCCTTCGTAAAGCGGAACAGAAGGAATATTATCCAAAAGAGCAATGGCGCGACTTATTTCATTTTGAGTTAAGCACGAATATTTCTTTGACAGGTATGCCCTTAAATCTGAATAAATCAATACGTCTTTGAATTTACGTTCGATTGTTTCTCCCGATACATAGTTGTAGTATTCGTATTGATCGAAAAGGCTGATTATAGCAGATTCAAGTTCCGACTCTTTGAATTTTCCTTTTTCAAATATGTAATCCATCCGTTTCTCCTTACGACAATTTTTGAATTATTTCTTCCAAATTACCAATAAACCATTCAATTTGCTTCCTTTGAATTTTGTCAAACCCAGTATAATTCTTTTTCAACTTTTGTAGTTCGTCTTTGAGAAGTTCAAGGTTTTCTTTATCTCCGGACATAAATTCTCCGATATTAACGCTTGCATAAATTGACAAAAACACACCGCGAATATCACCTATTTCTTGCGCAGTACAATTTTTCAGAAAATCAACGAAGTTTTGGATATTTATTTCTCTCACAAAGCTTCCGTTTCCGATAATCTCATCTTTATGAGAATAAGCATAATCAATAAAGTTTTCCACCTTTTTATCGGAATTATCCATAGTAAAAAGTTCTTCTTTTTTCTTACTTTTTATAGACTCTAACAATTCTTTCTTAAACTCTGCCAATTCTTTTCTTTGATCTGCAGTTTCTAATTCAACGCCATTGTGATACATCAAGTCATGTTCTATATTCGAATTACTTCCGATTCCTTGAACATTTTTTAGCATTAACCGCTTGCACTCATCTACGTCGGGTTCATTAGTTATACATTCGCGTACCGCAATTAAGTAATTTGCCAACATTCCATATTCAGACACTTCAACGCCTTCATTTTTTGATAATAATTCTTTAATTCCGGCAACTGCAGAAGAAACGTTAGTCTCTGTATTATCGTAAAACCTTTTTAATTCAACAAAGTATTTATTGAATTCATTTTTATCGGATTCAAATTTCTTTTGCCTTGAATATGATTCTTGAGCTTCCGCAAGTTTTGTTGAATTTAAGAGTTGACTATTTATATAGTCGTAACACACTCGATACAAAGGGAAAGTTGCTGTTCCTAATTCCGATGGAGAAATCTCGTCATTTTTCCATTTTGTATTCTTTCCGCTTTTGGTACGACACGAGTATGCAATTATACTGCACAATAAAAATCCGACAAAGTTATGGTCTAATTCTCCATCAAAAACCTTTATAATGTCGCTTGTTTTTTGACATGCAAACATTACCGCTCGAAGATTGTCTGATTTAACAATGCTCATTACGTTTATTATATCAACAATATTTTCTTCGGTAATCAGCGTCTCCAATAGTTTGCCCGGAAAAAACAGCTTTATAATGCTTCTCAATGCTTCTTTTTTATCTGTTTCAAAAATGATAGTATCGCTGATTGTTTTTTCTTTTTTTCTAAGATACTCTATCGATCGCGGAGTATATGACGGCTCTTTGTTTTTATCTCGTTGATTAGACAATTGAGAATCCGAGTCGATTGTTTTCAAGAATTCCTGCTCGTTTGCGACCAATAGTACTTTCACGCCATCTTGCTCGACAAGACTATTGACATATCCCAAAAATTCAATTATATCTACACTCGATCTCTCTATGTCTTCAAAAATTATCAATTTGTCTTTAAGATTAACCAAATCATACAGTTTTTTGTAATTCGGCTCTGACAAATCAAAATCTATATCTATGTGAGCGATATTTTTTAACAAAGTCTTTCCAATTCCCACGGCACCTGTGGCTATCGTTTTCCCAAACGTAGCAAGCCATTTGCATTGTTTTTTTGTTTTTTGGAACTTTATTTCCAAAAACAATTCTTTGTTAATATCCGCAATAGACGAAAGCCCGTAAGCCGAAACTATAGCGTAGCTCAATTTATTTTCTTCTAAAAAACGACTTAAATCATTTCTGATATAATAACTTTTTCCTGTTCCCCATGGTGCAGTAAGCATTATTGCACTTTGAGTTTTGTCGTTTTCTAAATAGTTTTTTATATAACTATTGTACTCATTAGTCGTCATAATCCCCTCTCGCGTTAAGTTTATCTTACTTAATTACACTTCATTATTTAATCAGTTGCACTTTGTAAAGAGCCTTTTATCAATATCGGACAGATGTCTTTGATTTGGGCTTTTAGCTTTTCGTTTATTTCCTTACGCTGATTATACACCTTATATAATTCTGCAATTGACTTCTGCACTTCAATCGGCGGAATAGGAATTTTCACGCTACACATTTCTTCCCACGAAAAGGTCTCTCTTGCCGACCCCCACGAATTAAACCTTGCATACCTATCAAACTCGCTTCTCGTCAAAAACAACATTAAGTAATCTGGCAACAAATAGTCCGTATTTGTTCCAAAGACGATTGAAATCGAAGAAACAAGGACAGGAGTTTCTGTATTGTTGTAACCAAGTGACATTTTATCTGCTCTTCTCGATGTGTCTGACACATAGGCAATTTGAGTCGGTAATACCACCTTATAATTATCAAGTTTTACTCCATCCATGTCTGCTTTTGTTTCAATCATTTCTTTACTTGTAGCTAACCCTTTAACGAAATTCACCGACAAGTTTAAATCATTTCGCCTATCACTTAAAATAAGATATTTACCGATTTCTTCGCTGGGCATTTTACGACGCAAATCTTCGATATACGCATCGCAGACGAGTTTTAAATCGTCGAGACCTTGCTCGTACGCACGTTGATTTGCAAGCATTGCAAGATAAATATCTACGTACTTTTTTTGCACGTCAATCGGCGGCAATTCTATCCATGCGCTACAGAAATCATTCCAAGACATTCCATCTCGAACTGAAGCATCAGTCTGAAACCAAAAAAACCTATCTTTTTCCGATGATTTCAACAGCATAAACAAATATTCGTCCAATACCACGGAAGCATCTTTTATAAAAAAAACTGAGTAAGCAGGGCTGATATATTTGATTCTATCAGAATGATTAAATGCTATCGGAAGAACGACATCTCGCCCCACATGCATTAGATTGCAAGCAAAATAACGAAGTGGAACTTCCTGATAATTAGAAGTATCACTTCCAACTTGATTTGATGGTTCAAAAAATTCTTTATCTCTATTTACTCCTGATACTTGTTCAGGAGATAAATTCGGAATATTACATTTCTTTTTATATGATGCTATCAAATCACCTAACTTAACCTTTTTTAATGCCATAGCCTATTCCCTCAAAAGCATCAACCAGCATTTTTTGCGATTGTTGTTCTTGCTCCATTAAATTTTTCATTTCCGATTGAATACGCGCCATTTCGGAATTAAAATCTATATCCAAATCGTGGTCGATAAATTCAATATATTTACTCGGAGCAAGGCAGTAATTCTTTTTACCGATTTCGTTTATTTTCACCGAACGATACAACTCAGGTACGGCGTATGTTGAAGAATCAACCGTTACAACCGATTGCCAATCGTTGTATATCTTTTTAACTGCCGCGATCTGGCTATCCGTAAGCACGGTTTTCTTTTTCTTTTTACCCTTGTCGATAACGTATTCTTCCGTATTTTCGTCCCAACGGCGAAGGTCTACAAAAAGGACTTCCCCCGTCCTGTCGCGAAGCTGTCTGCCGTTGAGCATACGAGCTTTTTTGTTGTTGTTCATTATCCACAGCGTAACGGAAATATCCGTAGTGTAGAACATATCTCTCGGCAAAACGATAATTGCTTCGATTTTATCGTTTTCGAGTAATTTTTTACGAATTTGATATTGAGCCGCTCCACCTGCATCGTCCTCGTCATCGCCGCCGGAACCGGCATTCAATGCTCCGTTAGCAAGCAAAAATCCTGCTATACCTCTTTCAACGTCAAGTTTAGAAAGCATATGCAAAATCCAAGCATAGTTTGCATTTGCAACGGGCGGCATTGCCGGTTTATATGGTTTGAAGCGAGGATCGTTTACAAGCTCGTCTTCCCCACGCCAATTTTTAAGGTTAAACGGCGGGTTTGCCATTATGTATTGAACGATAGTGTCCTTATGTTGGTCGTCGGTGAACGTCGAAGCATTCTTCTCGCCCAAGTCGCACGAGATTCCGCGAATAGCCAGGTTCATTTTTGCAAGACGCCAGGTATCGGGATTGGATTCTTGCCCGACAACGGACACTTTTTTGCGATTACCTTTATGCTGGTCAACGAATTTCATTGATTGAACAAACATTCCTCCGGAACCACAACAAGGGTCGTAAACGATTCCGTCATAGGGTTCAATAAGCTCTGAAATCAATTTTACGCAGCACGCGGGCGTGTAAAATTCGCCATCTTCCTTTGATGCCGATGCCGCGAAGTTTTGCAAAAAGTATTCGTAAACACGCCCTATCAAGTCTTCTTCGTGAAAACGGCTTTCATCCAACTTGTTTATTTCGTCAATCAACGATTTTATTGCATTCTTATCCGCACCCAAAGAAGCGTAGTTGTTTTGCGGGAGAGTGCCTTTTAGCGGAGGATTCGCATCCTCGATATCTTTCATCGCCGTATCAAGTTTTACCGCAATATCGTTATCTCCGGCATTTTTTACAATAAAAGACCATCTGCAATGTTCAGGAAGATAGTAAACGTTTTGTGAGTTGTAAAATGCAGGTTTTTCCAAAAATACGGGAATATCTCCGTATTCTGCAATTATTTCTTTACGACGTTTTTCAAACTTATCCCCGGCAAATTTAAGAAATGCCAAGCCGATAACGGAATCTCTATTCTTTTCAAAACTACCAAAGCCACGCAGAGCAACTCGACAATTCCATAATACCTGTTCCAGCGTAACTTCTTTTTCTTTCTTTGGTGCCTTAGATTTTTTTATGCCTGAAGCCATAGTAAACTCCTTTTTCTTATTGTTGTAAAATTTTCCAGTACCCCGTACGGGTATTACCAACGCGAGCAATAAGCCCTTTTTCTTTCAATCCATCAAGAGCGCGCTGAACCGTTTTGACGGTTTTAGAAATTTCCATTGAGAGTTCTTCACGCGTCAGGTTTGGTTGCAATTTCAATAGCTGATAAACCGCTTTTTCTGTTTTGGACAAAACAACAGGGACAGTTTGGTTCGGTTCAGGGACGTTTTTTAGCGCATTAGGGTCATTTCTCAAAAAGATAAACGAGAAACCTATCGGGGTTTTCTCATAAGAACAAGAAACGTTTTCGGCGTTACAAAGAGTATACACACGCTTAAACCCGCTGCCGAAAGATTCAATATCGTGGCAGAGATACAGCACTTTTGCAATCAACTCGTTTCGTATAATCGAAGATAGATTTTTCGTCGCAAAATCTTCTGGAGAAAATTCTGAGGGAAACGTTCCGGGGTTATATATTACAACTTTACCGGGATGAATATCAATTTCGTGTTGAGAACCCGTTCCGTACTCTGCGTGTGCAAAACTGTTTATTACAATTTCGCGCAAAGCTCTGAGCGGTATTTCGGGTATCTCTTCTCTCGTAACACTACCGATTTCTGCACGCCAGCGAATATTCTTTTTGATATAAGTAAGAGCGGTATCAACTAATCTGAAAATATTATCTTCGGTTCGGTTTATATCCAAAAAAGTCAACTTTTCATCACTTGCAAACACCGCCATTTTAAGTGTAACAGGACCGTTATTTCCAAAAAGAACGTATCCCGCATTATTCAGATTGCCGTTTTTTAATAAACCGAGTTTGTTAAGCAACTTTTCTGCGTTATATCCATCGTCGGGAAGTCTTCCGCAAGCGATGGCGCGGTTATAAAAATCTTTCAAAGCCGACTCGTCAATATCCTTAATCGTGTAAGGAGTTTCAAATTGTTCCCATCTCTCGGAATACTCGCTTGCAACCATCATTTCTTTCAGTTCGGCAGGTGTCAATTCGCGACTTTCGTCGGCAACTCTGATATAATACTTCCCGTAAGCCGAATATGGTTTATTTCGCCCGCTGAATTTCACTTCGATTATATCGCACCCGTCAATCGTGACTTTTTGAATTTGAGGATAAATTTGCGGTTTTATACTTTCAAAAATCACTCTCGAAACATCGCGCAAAGTCGATTCAACAACCTGCAAGCCTTTTACGTCACCGTTTGGCGCAACACCGAAATATAAAATACCTTTTTCGTGCTTGTTTAATATTGCAACAATGTCTTTCATTGCATCGTGCATTTCACTTGTACTTTTCTTAAATTCAAGCTCTTCCGTTTCGTGTCCGAAATTTATCATCTCAAACCTCCACTCTATGATTTCAACAATAGTATATCAAAATCAGGGACAAATGTCAAGACAAAATGTCTCTTATATTGTCCCTTTTGTGCCATATGTTAAAATTATTGTCGATTTAGTAATAAAAGCATATTTAAGAAAAATAAGCAAAAACACTTTACGAACAAATGTTCGTATGTTATACTATAATAGGTTTGATATAAGGTCAAATCATTACGCCGCAAGTAAGGCGTTGTCGGGCGTGAAGATGTTGCCCGATTTCTCTGTTCCCCTTTGTGGACTCGGAAAGGATAATTACCGTCGTTTACCATAGAGTTGCTATTAAGTGTAGCAATTCCGCGACGGGCGTTGAAATCGTTAAAAAAGAGAGATTTCGGCGTGGGTTTTGTTGTGGTACGATTTTTTAGATAAAGTCGACTAAAAATTAAATAATCGGGATTAAAATCCGTGCGAAGAACGAGCCTGTTTTAAGGCAACCGAAATCGCACGGATTTTTTTATCTACGGATACAAATCGGAGGTGCATTATGTAACGAAAATTAAAACTTAATACTTGTGTTTTAAGTCGGTGATAGAAAATTATCAGCGGCTTTTTTTGTCGTCTTTTAGGAGGTGAAATAATGACAAATTACAATCAATATCGCCCGCCATAACGGGAAAAAACTTTGGAAGCAAATGCGAAGCGAAACAGAAGGCTTATGAGCAAAGTGTAGGCCCACTATACTTTGCTTCGCAAAGAGTGGGCTCTGCGAGGCTGTGAATCCACTATAAAACAGTCGGCCGAGAACATTCTACACACTTTGCTCAACGAATAAAAAACAAATTTCAGGAGGAAAATCATCATTTCATATTTAGTGTGCCATATGGAGAAATATCATAAACAAGACGTCGCTCCTATCGAAAAGGAAAACGAACGGGACGAGAATTACGAAGCGTCAAATCCGCAGATAGACAGCGAGCGAACGAAAAATAATTATCGCTTTACGCCATATTTCGGGAAAACTTACACGGAGTTTATAAACGGCAGAATAAAAGCGTTAGGCTTATCCCCGCGCAAAGACGCGGTTGTAATGAACTCCTTTGTGTTAGGTTCGGATAAAACTTTTTTCGACGGTTTAGCCAAAGTCGAACAATATAATTTTTTCTCGAACTGCTACAAGTTTTTTGCGGAGCGTTACGGCGAAGAAAACATTATCGCGGCGGTAGTACATAACGACGAAACAACGCCGCATATGCACTTAAACCTGATGCCCATAACGAAAGACGGCAGACTTTGCAGTAAACAACTTTTCGATAAACCGCAACTGCAAAAACTACAAACGGATTTTTACGAATCCGTCGGAAAACGCTGGGGCTTACAGCGCGGAAAAGAAGGCAGTCAGAAAAAGCACCTTTCCACTGCCGAATTTAAGGCAAAAAAGATAATCGAGCAAGCGGAAACCATACGGGAAGAAAATCAAGTTTATGCAGACGCTTTAACCGAGGCAAAAAGCGGGAATATTCCGAGAAAACGTGGAAAGTTACAAGAACAAGTGATTGCTTTAACGGCAGACAACAACGACCTTTCAAAACGACTTACAAAGGCTATGGACGAAACGCTCGAATATGCGAGGAGATCGGAAACTTTGCAAAAGGAAAAGGATAATAATTCCCACTATGCAAACATCGGCAAAGAACTTGCAAGGACAAATCCGACCGAATATCGACGTATAGTCAACGGAAAGCCGAAAACAATCGGTAGTTTTTTCGATTCCGTTCTTTCGCTCTTTACCCCCGACGTCGTTCGGCAAGTCCCGCGATTACAACAAATAGAAGCAGAAATCGAAGAAGAACGCAAAAAGCAAGAAAAACTCAACAATAACGACAATTATAAGAAATAAAGGGATATTTTCTGCCCGTTCAAAAAAAGAGCTTGACTCCTGAGAGTAAAATCGTTATAATATGTATCAATACGATTTTATATTTTCGGAGGAACAGTTCAATGGAACGG
>OJMG01002135.1_pt1 | contig 17236 bp, 11 predicted proteins | sample 1597141 | NCBI WGS metagenome assembly OJMG01 (sample SAMEA2452119, study PRJEB22498) | human gut metagenome | biome: human feces; feature: human gut; material: feces | place: Australia | collected 2012 | reverse complement strand
GATTTATCTTAGTCGGAGAAGACTCCCACTTCTATAAGTGGCGAGCAACAAATTTGTCTTAGTTGAAAATATACCGCTTTGCCGATTGCTTGAAATAATGCGGGGGAAATCCTCCGCTTTACATATACAAGATGTGAGATGACTCGCGTTTCTGATGGAAGAGAGCAAGCGATTTGTATCAGAGGCAGGAGTATGTCACAATACGAAGATATGAAACAGTTGAAAGTGAATGGAAAGTATGTGTTATACCTATATTTTAAAGTGCAGTGACGGCACGTATTATACCGGTTGGACAAATGATCTGGACAAGCGTCTCAAAGCCCATAACGGCGGGAAATCCGGTGAAAAATATACGAGGAACCGCAGACCGGTAACTTTGGTCTATTATGAGGAATTTCAGGGAAAACAAGAAGCAATGAAGCGGGAATATGCGATCAAACAGTTGACGAGAAAAGAAAAAGAAAACCTGATCAAAGAAAAAAATATGCAGCAAAAAGGTTCTCAGGATACAAAAAGAGGCTCTGAGCAAAATCAGAACCTCTGAAATTTTATCCTTTTTCGGCAAGAATGCCAGAGGCATTTTTGAATAATCGAAATGATTTCACAGTCATTAAGCGATATAAACATACATAAGAATAAAGTGGCATGCACTTCCTGCCATCACGAACAGATGGAAGATCTCATGTGAGCCGAAATTTTTGTGCTTTGCATCGAACAGCGGAACTTTCAAAGCATAAATGATGCCGCCGACAGTGTAAATGATACCGCCTGCCAGGAGCCATCCAAAAGCTGCCGGAGAGAGCGAATTGACAATCTGTGTGAAAGCCAGTACGCAGACCCAGCCCATGCTGATATAAAGCACAGAAGAAAACCATTTCGGACAGGTGATCCAGCAGATTTTTACGATAATGCCGATCAGTGCGATTGCCCAGACAAGAGCGAACAGGAAATATCCGACCGGACCTTTCAAAACGATCAGGCAGATTGGTGTGTAGCTTCCGGCAATCAGTACAAAGATCATACTGTGGTCTAACTTGCGGAGAATACGATTTGTTCTTTCTGAAAGATTTAAAGTATGGTAGATCGTGCTTGCCGCATAGAGTAGGATCATACTCACAATAAAAACAGTCAGGGAAATCACATGGATATAATCCGGCTCATGCAGAGATTTGATGATCAGCGGTGTGGCGGCAAACATTGCCATCAGCATACCAATGAAGTGTGTGATCGCACTTCCGGGATCTTTGATTTTTTCTAACATAGTGAATACCTCCTTTGAAACATGATTCAAGTCAGATGACAGAATTGTGAGAGCAATTTTCAGATATTCGTGATCATACCTCATGACTTGAAAGCAATATAAAATAAATATTGAAATCAAAACCGTTACATGTAGTTTTGAATACTATGTGTAGTTATATGTATATTATACCGAAAACATAAAAAATGCAACCCTGTTTTTACAATAGCCAATAATCAGTTCGGGCTGTGCAGAAATTTACAGAGGATAATGCGAAGCATTGTTTGCCGGAATTGCATGTTGCTCAAATATGTGTCTGGTTTCAAATTAAAATGAACAGTTGAATTTCAAAACGGGATATGTTAAAATGACTGGCATATGTGAATTGTTACTCTTCCGCCTCACATTAGATAAATAAAGAGGCGGTATTTTTATGCCTTGTTTTTCAAATATAGTTGGGGACTTTTGCCTCCGACGTCATTATATGAACATATAAGTATTTTGTAGCTGTAAGTGCATGAAACACTGAGCAGTGAGGAGCGTTATGTCAGTGAGATTTGAAATAAAAGGGTATTTGCAACAGAAAGAAAGGATTTAATATATGGAAATCATAAAATTTGATACACTTGGACTTGACCCGAAGATTCTTCGAGCTATTACAGAGATGGGATTTGAAGAGCCAAGCCCGATCCAGGCAAAAGCGATTCCAGAAGTGATGGCCGGACATGACGTAATCGGTCAGGCACAGACAGGTACCGGAAAAACAGCAGCTTTTGGTATTCCGCTTCTTCAGAAGATCGATCCGAAGAACCGGAAACTGCAGGCAATCATTCTGTGTCCGACAAGAGAACTGGCAATCCAGGTAGCAGATGAGATCCGCAGACTGAGCAAGTTTATGCATGGCATCAAGATCCTTCCGGTATACGGCGGACAGGATATCGGAAAACAGATCCGTTCCTTAAAAGGTGGTGTGCAGCTTGTGATCGGAACACCGGGCCGAGTGATGGATCATCTTCGCCGTCGTACCTTACGTTTCGACAATCTTCACACGATCGTGCTGGATGAAGCAGATGAGATGCTGAACATGGGATTCCGTGAGGATATCGAGACGATTTTGAAAGATGCACCGGAAGAGCGTCAGACGGTTCTCTTTTCTGCGACCATGCCGAAGCCGATCATGGACATCACGAAAAATTATCAGAAAGATGCTGTTCTGGTTCGTGTCGTAAAGAAAGAACTGACCGTAAAAAATATCGACCAGTACTATTATGAAGTAAAACAGAAGAACAAAGAAGAAGTTCTCTCAAGACTTCTGGATATGTACAATCCAAAGCTCTCCCTTGTATTCTGCAATACAAAAAAACGTGTGGATGAGCTGACAGAGGCACTGAAAGGACGGGGATATTTTGCGGAAGGTCTGCATGGAGATATGAAGCAGAGCCAGAGAGACCGTGTTATGAAAGGCTTCCGCAGCGGCAAAACAGAGATCCTGATCGCCACCGATGTGGCAGCCCGTGGTATTGATGTAGATGATGTAGAGGCAGTGTTTAATTATGATGTGCCGCAGGATGATGAATTTTATGTGCACCGTATCGGCCGTACCGGTCGTGCCGGCCGTGTCGGAAAGGCATTTACGTTTGTTGTAGGACGTGAAGTTTATAAGCTGAAAGACATCCAGCGTTACTGTAAGACAAAAATCTACGCACAGCCAATTCCGTCTCTGAATGATATTACAGCCATCCGTCTGGAAAAAGTGCTGGATGAGATCGACCATATCATTAAAAACGAAGACTTAAACCGCATGACACGTATCATCGAACAGAAACTTAACGAAGAAGACTACACAGCGATGGACATTGCGGCAGCATTTCTGAAACAGGCACTGGGTGAAAATGACCAGAATAATGACCGTGGGCATATGGAAGATTTCGGTGATACCGGGGCAGAAGCAGGCATGGTACGTCTCTTCATCAACATTGGTAAAAAACAGAAAGTACGCCCGGGCGATATTCTCGGGGCAGTTGCAGGAGAGTCCGGAATTCCGGGAAAACTGGTCGGAACGATCGATATGTATGACAAATATACATTCGTTGAAGTTCCGCGTGAAAATGCGGCTGATGTACTCCGTGCCATGAAAAACACCAAAATTAAAGGAAAAACAATTAACGTAGAGCCTGCAAACGGAAGATAAAAAAAGCGGACAGATATTGATTTTTTCAGAGGATTTCAATATAATAGTGAGAATGATATCAGAAGTGCAGTGGTTCTCGCCGTTATAAACGGCGGGTCATCCAGAGACATTCTTGAATCTGGAATTTAAATCAAAAGGGGTTTTCAGGAAGGTATGACAGATTTTTTAGTTCGCAGGTTTGTAAGAGACAGTGAAAACACAGAATCAACGGAGGTGCGTACCCGGTATGGGATTCTTGCCAGTGTCGTTGGTATTTTCTGTAATATATTTCTGTTTGCGGCAAAGTTAATCATCGGTACGCTGATGCATTCTCTGGCAGTCACGGCAGATGCGTTTAATAACTTATCCGATGCGGCATCATCGATCATCAGTTTTATCGGGGTAAAAATGGCAGGGAAACCGGCAGATGCGGAGCATCCGTTCGGTCATGGAAGAATTGAATACATTGCAGCACTGATCGTATCGTTTCTGGTCATTGAGGTTGGATTTACTTTTTTCAAAACGTCAGCAGGCAAGCTGATGCATCCGGAAGATATCACGTTTGACCTGGTGCCGTTTCTGATCCTGATCCTGTCAATCCTCGTGAAATTGTGGATGGCAGCATTCAATAGAAAACTTGGTAAAAAAATAGATTCAAAAGTCATGCTGGCAACTGCGGCAGATTCCCTCGGAGATGTCATTACGACAAGTGCGACCGTTGTTTCTATTTTGATCTGTTATGCTGCAAACGTAAATATTGATGCGATCGCAGGACTGATCGTATCATTGCTTGTCATCTGGTCCGGATTTTCAATTGCAAAAGACACACTGGAGCCGCTGATCGGACAGAGGGTTCCGGCAGAATTGTATCAGAAAATTTCACAGATGGTAGAATCCTATGATGGTATTGTCGGAACGCATGATCTGATCGTGCATAATTACGGACCAAATCAGGGAATGGCAACCATTCATGCAGAGGTGCCGAACGATGTGAATATTGAAGTATCCCATGCAATCATTGACCGTATTGAGCGGGAAGTCGGAAAAGAGCTGAATATCACCCTGGTAATCCATATGGATCCGGTCGAGCTGCACGATGCGGAAGTACTTCGGTTAAAAGAAAAGACGGAACATATCATCAAAGCGTTAGACAGCAAACTGAGTTTTCACGATTTCCGACTGGTGAAAACAACACCGGTCAATCTGATCTTTGATCTTCTTGTTCCGGCAGAATATACACAGAAAGATACCGACCGTGTATTGCATCAGCTGATGCAGTTGATCTCAGAAATGGAAGCTGGTGCAACCTGTGTGATCACCGTAGATCACAGCTTTGAAGCACCGGAAGAATAAATAAAATAACAAATAAAAAGCAATAAAAAGCGAATCAAGGATACAATATCCGAGATTCGCTTTTGTGTTATACATCAGATGTGAGGTGACTACCGCCTCTGTAGGCGGCGAGCAACAAGAATGCCAGAGGCATTCTTGAATCAAAAGGTCTTTTGACCCGGGCATTTTCTGTCTTAAAGAATATCAATGTATTCTCCGGCAAGTGCTTTGTTCATGCTTCTTACGGCACAGAATTTACCGCACATACTGCAAGTATCGCTGTGGTCATCTTCCGGGCTTCTGCTGTCGCGGATCGCTTTTGCAGTTTCCGGGTCAAGGGCACATGCATACTGTGCATCCCAGTCCAGTTTCTGGCGGGCAGCAGCCATGCGGTCATCGATGTCTCTTGCTCCCGGAATACCCTTCGCAATATCCGCTGCGTGAGCTGCGATCTTGGAAGCGATGATACCCTGCTTGGTATCCTCCACATTCGGCAGAGCCAGGTGTTCAGCCGGTGTAACATAGCAAAGGAAAGCAGCACCGTTCATAGCAGCAACTGCACCTCCGATCGCTGCAGTGATATGGTCATATCCCGGAGCAATGTCGGTTACAAGAGGACCAAGTACATAAAAAGGAGCACCCATGCAGATACTCTGCTGTACCTTCATGTTGGCGGCAACCTGATCCAGCGGCACATGGCCAGGACCCTCTACCATAACCTGTACATTGTGATCCCATGCACGTTTTGTCAGTTCTCCGAGACGAACCAGTTCTTCAATCTGACATACATCGGTTGCATCGGCAAGGCATCCAGGACGGCATGCATCGCCAAGAGAAATGGTCACGTCATATTCTTCACAGATATCCAGGATTTCATCATAATATTCATAGAATGGATTCTCTTCGCCGGTCATGGACATCCATGCAAATACGAGGCTTCCTCCACGGCTTACGATATTCATTTTACGTTTGTGCTTTTTGATCTGTTCGATGGTTTTGCGTGTAATACCGCAGTGCAGCGTTACAAAGTCTACACCGTCTTCTGCATGCATACGGATAACATCGATAAAATCCTTTGCAGTCAGTGTAGCCAGATCTCTCTGGTAATGGATCACGCTGTCATAAACAGGAACCGTACCGATCATAACCGGACATTCACTTGTCAGTTTCTGACGGAATGGCTGTGTGTTGCCGTGACTGGAAAGATCCATGATCGCTTCCGCACCGAGGTCAACGGCACTCATAACCTTCTGCATTTCGATATCATAATCCTTGCAGTCACGAGATACGCCGAGGTTGACATTGATCTTGGTACGCAGCATACTGCCGACACCCTCTGCACTTAAGCATTTATGGTTTTTGTTGGCACAGATTGCGACCTTGCCTTCAGCGACAAGTTTCATTAACTTATCAACATCCATGTTCTCTTTTTTTGCTACAGTTTTGATTTCCGGTGTTACAATTCCCTTGCGGGCTGCATCCATCTGAGTTGTGTAATTTCTCATCTCTTTTTTCCTCCGTTGGCATTATCCAAATCAGGTAATGGGTCGAAACGGGAACACGTTTCCTCTCAGCCGACTTCCGTCAGCTCCCCCTGGTTTATGTTGGTTTCGCATATAGATTCATCCTGCGTTTATGCGAATCGCTAATAAATTCTAACACCTGTACAGATGGTGTGCAAGTGTTTCTTGCAGGATCAGGAAGAATGTTTTGCAAGATAGCGATCATAAGCATTCTGATATATTTGAACAGCTTCATCGATCTTGTTTTTTTTCAGGGTGTTCAGATATTCTTCGTAATTATCAAAAGATTTGATTCCGGTAATGAAAGCAGTTGTGTATTCATACATACAGGAATTGACGTTCGCCATTATTTGAGACAGTCTGGTACGTTCTTCAGATGTAAAACTCAGACTGACCGGAAGCATATATGAAGTATCCGTGGAAGCCCATACATCGCACATAACAGCACTGGAAGGAGGCACACACTGAAGTTCCCGTTTCCAGTCAATATAAGCAGAAGGCAGGCCGGGAGCCAGCGTATAGTTTTTCAATGCCTGATAAAAAGTCAGTCCATCAGAATTATGCAAGATCAGATCGGTGAAAACAGGATTCTGATCTTTATCAAGGGTATAGGTTTTACCTTCTGTTCCGTAGCTTGCAAAGCGGGAACCTTCATCAGAAAATAAATAGTCAATCCACTTCAGAACAATTTCAGGATGTTCGCATTCGGAAGAGATGTAAAACATATTATCACTGATGCTGTATTTTTTCTGTATGTGCAGCGTATCATGTTCGTTTAATTTGGGCGGAGAAACAGCAATAACCTTAATATTCTGATCTTTTGCAGAAAGATCAGAAGGCATGGTATACATACCAAACCATGCACCGGAAGTGCCGCTGGCGATCATTTTACTGTCTGCATAAGTCGAGTTGCCTGTCATATAATCAACATCTATCAGACCTTTCTGATACCAACGGTTCATTAAAGTGAGATAATCCTTCCATCCCTGCCTGGCAGGTCCATAAAAGACCTTGCCGGCCATTTGAAAAAAATCATAACTGACTCCAAAACCGGCATTCAGACTTTCATCCTGTGCATAAGCATTGTATGAAATCCACAATGGGGCTGTGGCTCCTTTCCTTTCTTTAAATGCAGTGAGAACCGTTTCCCAGTCATCATAAGTGACAGGAATCTCAAGCCCCAGTTCATCCAGCCAGTCTTTTCGAATCTGAAGACCACACCATGGTTTTTGCGAGTTTTGTTTTATAGAATAAACAGCTGCAATTCGACCGGAATCCGTGTAGGCGATATCTTTTATGTCCTTTTGCTGAATGATCTTATAGTAATTCGGTGCATATTTTGGAACCAGTTCCGTCAGATCACAGATGTCCCCCTGAGCGATCGCATCATCCGCAGAAATATTCCCATAGATGGATGAAAAATTTCCGGCACCGATCAAATCCGGTACGGAATCGCTGTTTTGCTCAAAACGGTTTTGAATCTGCAGATTGGATAAAGAAGTGATCCAGTCAATATGGATGTTCGTTCTGTTTTCCAGTTCCTGGAAAAAGGCAGTATTATTCAGATCTCCGTTGCATAGCTCTGAAAGTTCAGAATCAATGGTATTCAAAAAAGAAAAACTCTGTCTGACTTCTGTAACCGGAAGAGAAGCATTTGTTTGTGTCCTGACAGAAAAAGCGTGTCGGACAAGAAAAATGCACAGACAGAAAACAATACAGATCAGTACCGGGAAATAGTAATTCCTATACTTGTGTTTCATAATTTCCTCCAGATCATAAGCTTTATTTTTAGTTTACTGTGTTGGAAGTAAAAAGTAAATACTCAGGAAAAAAATCATCAGCAAAAAAGAAAGAATCATAAATTTCCTTGCAAAACAAAAAGACAGACATTATATTAAAAGAAATGAGAAGAAATCTTTTTGTAAAGAGCAGGAGATAAAAACTTATGAAAACAGGAAAATCACTTACTTTTCGTTCTATTTTGATTTCTTATCTGGTATTATGCCTGGCAATGCTCACAGTTACGATCATCGGTTACAGCAGTTCGATTTTTTATGTGCAGAAAGAAATACGAAATTCAGCTGCATTGCGTATGAGAGAAGTTATGGGGAAGATTGAAAATAATATTCGGCTGTCATATCAGTTGTGTGATACGCTTGCCGTCAGTGGTGGTTTGGATGATATTGCATCAATAGAAGGAAATTTTTCACCACAGCAGATTTTAGATTCCATGAAACTGAAAAATACAATGTCAGAATTGAATGTACAGAACAATCTCTGTCAGAATCTGCATATCTATTTTCTGAAGAGCGATTCCATTCTTTCTTCCAATTCGCAGCGTCGGGAAGGAAAAGAGGATATCAGCTTTTTCTGCCGACAGTATGGTATCACTGCACAGGATTTTTATTGTTGGATGACAGAAGAAAATCAAAAATCTTATCAGGTTTTATCAGATAATCAAATCTGGTTTTTCCGTCCGGTCAATGACACGCAGAATAATCGCATTGCCGTTATTTTCGCAGAGTACAGCGGAAGCCGTCTGATCGGCGATCTAGGAGCAGAAAACTGTATTTATATTGAAACGCCGGAAAAAGAAAATGTTATTTACAGCAGAAAATTGGAAGAAAATCAGAAAAACGGATACATAAAAGTAGAAAAACAGATGAGTATGTTTCAATGGAACTGCGATATGTATGTTCCGAATACCTTGTTTTATGGAGAACTGAGACGTTTTGCAATGATTCTAACGGCAGAACTTCTTATGCTGATCAGCGTGGCAGTTATCGGTTCCTGGTATTTTTCAAAAAAAACTTATGTCCCGGTGGGAAATCTGATCAGTGATAACAAAAAACTTTCGAAAAAAGTTAAAAGGAAAGAAGAGACCCGGGAATGCAGGGAATTGGAAAAATATCTGACAGGTGCGGTCAAAAATTTTCCATATGCAAGTCTGAATAAACTGTCAGATCAAGAAAAGTATATAATGATCCAGTTTGCTTTTGATGAAAATGGTGATGCAGTTTTCAGAGATCAGGAAAAAAAGGAGAAACCGGAAGAGCTGGAGCATTTCGTGCTTGAAAATATTTTGAAAGAGCAGATTTTTGAAAAATATCCAGGAATCCTTTTGCAGCCGGAAAAAGATTTTGTGGCAGTTGTCAATCTTTCAGAACCGGAACATGATGAAAAAGAAATCCGCAGTCTGTTAAAGACGGTAGAACAGTTTTACAGCCGGACGTTTCATATTTCTGCCTGTATCATGATCGGAGAATGTCAGAGTGACTATAAAAAGATGAAAGAAGCGTATCATCTTCTGGAAGAGAGTATGCAGTATCTGGAGTTCTGGAGTACGAGTGCACCTGCCGGAGTCTATGTATATGGTGAAATGATGGATGCGGATGAAGACAGTCATTCCTCGGTTTACATGACAGGCAGCAGAAGACTTCTGAATTGCCTGGAGAGTGAAGATTTTGAAGGAGCATACCGGGAGCTTAACCAGATTTACCAGAGTGCATTTTCCAAAAATCAGAAAGAGCTGAGGATTAATCGCTATCGCATGTATGGTCTGATCGGAACCCTGATCACGACACTTGATATCAGTGCAAATGAAGAAGACAAAGCTTATTATCAGTCACTGAATTATGAAGAGCGTCTGTTTCGTATCCAGTCGATCCATGAGCTGCTGTCAGAAAGCAGGGCAATTTTTGAGGCGATCATTCAGTACAGACAGAATAAATCTGCAGAACGAGAACCGGAGTGGATGGAAGAAATGCAGGAATATATTCAGGGGCATTATCAGGACTGCAATATGAACGTGACCAGTCTGGCACAGGAATTTGGCATCAGTGTACCACACGTAAGCCGCAGCTTTAAAAACTTCCGAGATTATGGCGTACTGGAGTACATTCATAAAGTAAGGCTGGAACATGCAAAGGATATGTTAAAAAATGATGTACGCATCAAAAATATAGCACTTGACGTAGGTTATACCGATGCACAGGCGTTTACAAGAGCCTTTAAACGCTATGAAGGCATTACTCCATCGCAGTATAAAGAGCTGATATCAAAAAATGAAGCGTAAAATCAAAAACTGCTTCTTTAAAAAACATATTGTTTTTCCTATACTGAGAGCACAAACAAAGCACCGGATAAATAAGGTGTTTCCAGAAAAAGGAGGAAAAGCAAAACATGAAAAAAGCAACAAGAAGTATTTTGAGTACGGTTCTTGCTGTCAGTATGGCGGCAACGGCATGCCCGGTATCTTTTGCGGCAACTACTTCCAATGAAGTGACAGCAAGAGAAAAAGCAAATGCAGCACTGGCAAGAGAAGCAGCTGCACAGGGAATGGTTCTTCTGGAAAACAAGAATAATTCTCTTCCGATTAAGACAAAGAAGCTGGCATTGTTCGGAGGCGGAGCTGTACGTACCGTCCGAGGTGGTACCGGTTCCGGTGATCCGTTTAACGGCGGACTTTCCGGTGGCGGTGATGTGAATGTAAACCAGAGTGAGAGATATAATATTAACATTTATAATTCTTTCAAAAAAGCAGGTTACGATATCACGACGGCAAGTATTCTTGAAAAATATGCAGAAGGATACGATGTAGAAAATGCAAAAGCAGCAAGCAATCCGATGGCAACCTTTGCTTATCCGGAACTTACCTTCACGGATGAAGAACTGGCAGCTTCTGCAAAAGATACCAACACTGCTGTTTATGTAATCTCAAGAAATGCCGGTGAAGGTGCCGACCGTGGAATGACCAAAAAGGTTACAGTAAATGAGGTAGAATATGAATTAGGTGACTATGAGTTAAGCGATGTAGAAAAAGAAAATCTGAAAAAAGTAGCCTCTGCTTTTGAAAATACCATTGTTGTACTGAATGTAGGCGGTGTCATTGACACGAAATTCTTCGAGGAAACAGAAGGTCTGGATTCTCTGCTTCTGATGGGACAGGGCGGTCAGGAAGGCGGAAATGCACTGCTTGATGTAGTAACCGGAGCTGTCACACCTTCCGGAAAACTGACAGATACCTGGGCAGAAAATTATTCAGACTATCCTGCATCTGCCACGTTCGCAAAAGCAGACGGTGATAGTATGAAGGAATGGTACAAGGAAGGAATTTATGTAGGATACCGTTATTTTGATACCTTTGGCATCAAGCCGGCATATGAATTTGGTTATGGTCTTTCCTATACAAATTTTGATATCAATGTAAAGAATGTATCGGTAAATGAAGATAAGGTGACGGTAAAAGCAGAAGTTACAAACACCGGAAAAACTTACAGTGGAAAAGAAGTAGTACAGGTTTATTTCTCCGCACCAGACTCAAAAGATGCAGAAAAAGAATATCAGCAGCTGGCTGCTTATGGAAAGACCGATGAACTGGCACCGGGTGAAAGTCAGGTACTGACACTGACTTATGATACCGATGAGATGGCTTATTATAGTGAAGAAAAGGCATCTTACATACTTGACCCGGGAACCTACTATGTGCGTGTTGGTGATTCTTCCAGAAATACAAAAGTAGCGGCAGCGATCAAACTGAATCAGAGTGCAGTGACAGAAGTTCTGTCCAATCAGATGGAAGTTCCGGAAAGCGAAAATCTGACCGAGTGGAGCAAGGCAGGAAAAACACCATATACTTATGCGACAGAGCAGCAGGAAATGGCAGAAGCCCCGGTATTTACACTGGATGCATCCAAAGTAAAAACAGAAAATAATGTTTCTGAATATAAAGATGAAAAAGTTACTACTTACACAACAGATCCAGACTATAAGGCAGTTCAGGATTACGAAAAAGTAGAAGTTGTTACAGACAAAAAAGGTGCTACTTTAAAAGATGTTGTGGATAACAAAGTAACCATGGGCGAATTTGTGGCACAGATGAGTCTGGAAGAACTGGCAAAGCTGAACTGTGGAAGCGGCTGGGGAGTAGCAAATGAAAATACTCCGATCGTTGGCTCCAACTCAGCAACCGTACCGGGAGCAGCAGGAGAAACGCTGACTTATGATCAGTATGGTATTCCGAGTATCGTTTTAGCAGATGGCCCTGGTGGTATCCGTGTAAAACAGAAATACGAGGCAAAAAATGTAGAAACAGGAGAAACAGCAACTTACTATCAGTACTGTACCGCATGGCCGGTAGATTTTGTTCTGGCACAGAGCTGGGATACGGATCTGCTGAAACGTATTGGTGAAGCATTTGGAAAAGAACTGGAAGAGATGAATATTACAATTCTTCTTGGACCGTCCCTGAATATCCACAGAGATCCTCTTTGCGGACGTAACTTTGAGTATTTCTCAGAAGATCCGGTCATTTCCGGTACGATGGCATCTGCAATCACACTTGGTGTGCAGGAAGAGCCGGGTGTAGGGGCATGCCTGAAACATTTTTCAGCAAATAATCAGGAAACAGATCGTTCCGGAACGGATTCCATTGTAAGCGAAAGAGCACTGAGAGAAATCTACCTGAAAGGTTTTGAAATTGCAGTAAAAGAATCCAAACCAATGTCCATCATGACATCCTACAACCAGATCAATGGCGTTCCGGCGGCAGACTCTTATGATATGAATACCAATATTGCACGCGGTGAATGGGGATTTGAAGGTCTGATCATGACCGACTGGAACGGCGGTGTATCTCACCCATCCACATCCATGCATGCAGGAAATGACCTGATCATGCCGGGCGGAGCATCCAAAGCAAACGAAATTATCATAGGTGCAGAAGATGTAAAACCGACCTTTGAAGCAAACGGACAGATTGGTTTGAAAGATGAACTGATGTATATGTTCAGTTATAAATCAGCAGCATGGGGCGATTTTGAAGTTTCAGCGGATGGAACACAGACAGCGGAAGCAAAACTGGGAGATGACTACACAGCAAGTGTAGGTGAGGATGGAAAGATTCTGGTAAACGGACAGGAAATTTACAGAGAGTATCAGGCAAATGTCTGGGCCGGAACAGGAAACTATAAAACACCGGTTACGACAGATGTGGCATCTGTAAGCGAAGATGGAAAAACCATTGTTTATAAAGGTACTTACAAAGAAAACAACAATATTTGCCTTGGTGATGTGCAGAAGAGTGCGATCAACAACCTGAAAGTCATTATGCAGTCAAGAGATATGGCAAGAATTTACGGTACAACAACAAGATCTTACACAGCACTCTGCGGTGATCTGACAAATTATCAGACAGTAAATAAATCAGAGATCACAACAGAACGTACTTTAAAAGAAAATCTGGATCAGGCAAAGAAGGATCTTGAAGAAGCAAAGAAAAATCTGGAAGAACTGCAGAAACAGAATGCAGCAAAAGATGCAGAGATTGCAAAAGCAAAAGCAGAAGTAGAAGCAGCAAAGAAAGATCTTCAGGCAGCAAAAATGGCAGCAAAGAAAGCAGCTGTGAAATCTGTAAAGAGTAAAAAAGCCGGAAAAGCAATCGTTACCGTTAAAAAAGTAGCTGGTGCAGAAGGATATCAGGTGCAGTATTCCCTGAAAAAATCCATGAAGAGTGCGAAAAATGTAAAAATCAAAAAGAACAGCATAACAATCAAAAGACTGAAAAAAGGAAAAACCTATTATGTAAGAGTAAGGGCTTTCAGTAAAGACTCCAATGGCAAACAGATCTGTACTGCATGGAGTACTGCAAAAAAAGTAACCATCAAAAAATAATACAAATCTCTTTTCATCATTCCTATATAAATACGAAATATCCCACAGATTTTTCTGTGGGATATTCTGCATCTGAAATAAATTATCCGAAGCATTCTTGAATCTTATACGATGCCGGTTGAAACAAGAAACAGGATCAGCATCACAACCGGTACAGCATAGCGGATCATAAAACAATACAATTTTGCACGTCTGAAATGTTCGCCATTTCGTTCTACTTCATCAATGATCAGCTTAGGCCCTACAACCCAGCCGATCAGAATACTGGTCAGCAGTGAGATGAACGGCATCAGGAAGCTGTTGCTTATGTAATCCATGATATCCAGAAGCTGTGCGACGGTTCCGTTTGGAAGTTTTACTTCAAAATAAAGTACATTGTAGCCGAGGCAGATCAGCACTGCGGTAACAAGAGAATAAATTCCGATGACAGCACACATTTTCTGGCGTGACTTATGGAAAATTTCCATGCAGTTTGCGACCAGAGTTTCCATAACCGATACACAGGAAGTCAGGGCAGCAAAGCCCATCATCAGGAAGAAGGCAATGGCAATGATTCTGCCGATCGCACCCATGGATGCGAATACTTTTGGCAGCGAAATAAAGATCAGGCTCGGGCCGGAAGCCATTCCGTCTGTTCCAAGAAATACAAACACAGCCGGTATGATCATCATTCCTGCAAGAAATGCCACGCCGGTATCAAAAATTTCAATCTGATTGATTGATTTATTCAGATCGACATCATTTTTCACATAAGATCCATAAGTAACCATGATTCCCATCGAAACACTCAGGGAGAAAAATAACTGGCTCATTGCATCAAGAAGTACACCCAGAAAACGTTTCACGGTCAGCAAACTGAAATCCGGATATAAATAAACTTTAAGTCCCTGAAGTCCGGTGCGAACCGTTCCATTTGCATCGGTATACGAAAGCGTCAGAGAAAAAATCGCAATGCCAAGGATCAGCAGGATCAGTCCAGGCATAATGAAACGTGAAAATTTTTCGATTCCCTTTTCCACACCACGGTATACAACCCAGGCAGTTAAAGCCAGAAACAGCAGCATGAATACGATCGGCGAAACCTTGGAAGTGATAAAGGATGTAAAATAACTGTCCTGTGACAGTATCGAACCATCTGAGACAACATAGGTGCAGAAATATTTGGTGATCCATCCGCCGATAACGGAATAGTAAGTCATGATCAATGCCGGAACAAGAAAAGTCAGGTATCCGAGAAATTTCCATTTTGAATTCAAAGTTCCGAAGGCTTTCAATGCATTTTGTTTTGTGTGGCGGCCGATGGCGATGTCAGTGGTCAGCAATACAAATCCAAAAGACAGCACCAGTGCAAGATAAACGATCAGAAACAGACCGCCGCCATCCTTTGCACATAGATAGGGAAAACGCCAGATATTCCCCACACCGACAGCACTGCCGGCAGCGGCGAGGACGAATCCGATCGAACCACTGAAGTTACTCTTTTTTTCTTTCATTTCATTCTTTACCTCGTTTTACTTTTTTGTTTGAACGCAGAGAAGCATTCCCCCGCTTCAAGTGTGCAGAGCACTAAGCGGATTGTGAATGTCCGCTTTACATTCAAGCCGAACGTACGTGAGACTTGCAGCACATGACATATTTTTCCGCACACTTCTGTAATCAGCAGGATGTTTGTGTCAGATTTTTCTGTATTATTTTAAGAAAATGTGTCGGCAAAATCAAACACACAAAATTTCCTGTAAAGAAATTTTTAAAGAAAAAGTTTCTTTACATATTACAATTTGAAGTAAAAACAGATATAATAGGGAGAAGTGTATAAAACAGATACGAAATATATATTTTTACGAAACAATGGTACAGATACAGAAACCGAAATCGGATAAAATTCCATAAGCATATCGGGGGTCTTTTTTAAAAAATCAGACAATGAAAGGAAAAGGAAATGAGCAGCATAAATACACACGTCGGAAAAATGATCCGAAAATACCGAAAAGCAGCAAATCTGACACTGCAGCAACTGGCAGATGCAATCCATAAAAGCCGTGCCACGATCTGCAAATACGAAAATGGTGATATCTCAATAGATATTGAAACTTTATACGAAATCAGTCAGGTTTTGCAGGTGTCTGTCCCGCAGCTGACAGACATAGGACGGCTGCAGGCAGAAGCAGATCACTCTTCTGCATACGCAGCCCGGAAAAGTCCGTTTTTCCAGGCAAAGATGTTATATTTTTATTTTTATGACGGCCGCTATAACCGTATGAAAGATGGTGTAATCAATATCCACGAAAAAGAAGGGAATGGCAGTTACCGTGCGACGCTTTCTATCTGTTCCGTATCCGGGAATGGAAGAAGCAGTGAGAGTTATTATAATGGAAGCGTTTTGTACAGTGATATGCTGATCCGATTTTCCTTTGTCAATCAGTACAATCCGCTGGAAGAAGATCTGCTTTATATTTTCAATCCGCTGGAGTTTCGAACACATACCGATGGGTTGCTTTGCGGTATCTCCAGTGCAGATCTGATGCCATGTGCATTCAAATGCCTGGTGGCACTGGAAAAACAGGAATTGAATGAAGAACTGCGGAAGCATCTGCTCTTTACCAAAACGGAGCTGCAGAGGTGGAAAAAACTGAATATGCTACTGATTGATAATTATGAGACAGAAAGCAGGCAGGTGTGATGCTATAACAGATAGAAGCGGTGTGATGCTGTAACTTTACAAGACAGGGATTGTCTGATAAACTTAAATTTAACAGAAAACCGGTGAAAATATTTGATAAGGAGAAGAAGGGTTATGAAAAAACAATGGATTGGATTTATGATAGCCGGAATGTTAGTGGCAGCAGTACCAACAAATGTTAATGCTGAGGATTGTTACCATAACTGGTCTTATTCTGCAGATTACACAAAACTTGATGATACCTATCACCAGGCAGAATATTACTGTTATTACTGCAATGCAAAAAAAACAGAAAAAGAGAAGCATACCTGGCTTTACGAAGAGATTTTAGGACAATAAACGGGAATCCTCGGCAATTCAATTACCGAGATGAAAGTGCAGGAGTATGCATATCTGCACAATGCAAACAGTATAATAATCCTCATCCTCTGTTAAAATATAAATATAAAAAATAAATGCCGTAACCGGTATATAATAAAAACGAAAATATGTTCGGATAATTGTTGCACATTACAATTCAATATGATATACTATATGTATGAAAGAAAATCTAATACATTATAGGACTTGCGTGTGTAATATCAACTACCATATGGTATGGTCAGTGAAATACCGACGGA
>OJMG01002124.1_pt1 | contig 17285 bp, 9 predicted proteins | sample 1597141 | NCBI WGS metagenome assembly OJMG01 (sample SAMEA2452119, study PRJEB22498) | human gut metagenome | biome: human feces; feature: human gut; material: feces | place: Australia | collected 2012 | reverse complement strand
CTTTGGCCACCGCCGCCGCGTCGTACACCGTCTGCTGCGGTTCGCCGCCCATCTTGCAGCGCCATGCCGCGATCGTATGGCCGTCGGATGTCAGCGTGACGTCCAACACCCAGACGGGGCCGAGGATATAAGGGAAAAGATTCATTTTTTATTTATTCTTTTATGTCCCTTTTGTTCCGGTAAAAAGGACGAAAAGATCGAGTACGGCGACATCCTTTCCACCTTTTCACACGAAAAGGTGGAGCCAAAAGTGTCCGCAAGGCACCTCCGCCGGAATCGAACGACGGTTCTTACTGAGCGGGCACGAAAGACTGCGCTGTTTCGCACACCCGCTCCGGGCGTTCGAACCGTCGTTCGATTTGCGTCCGTCTCCGGTGCAATGCGGATCATGGGATCGTATTGATTTTAATCTCATTCTACGACCGTGGGTTTGATGAAGATATTGAGCGTGCGTTCGACCTTGTTGCGCTTCTCCTTGCCGAAGAACCACTTGATGACGGGCACGCGCGCCAGAAACGGCACACCGCGCGAGGAGTTCTCCATCGTGTTGCGGTCCAGGCCGCCCAGGAGCACCATCTCCTCGTTCTGTACCTTGACGATCGACTTGAAGCTCCGCGTGGCCGTCCCCGGCGGAGCGTCCTCGACGTTGCGGTCGGTGAACTCCGTCTGCTCGAACTCGATTTCGAGGGTGATCTGCCGATCTTCCGACACGTAGGGCGTGACCTTGATCGAGAGGTTCGCATCGACCGACTTCCACTGGTAGGACTCCGACGAGATGGGGTTCTGCGTGCCGTAGTAGTTGTTCTGCACCTCCTTGTAGTACTGCGTCTCGCCGCTGGTGAGCGTCGCCTCGTGGCCGTTCAGGGTCGAGAGCTTCGGCGTGGAGAGCAGACGCACCACCCCGTCCTCCTCCAAGGCTTGCAGGCTCAGGTAGAAGTTCGGCGTCACGCGCCCCAGATTCACCGTGCCTCGGATGCGTCCGAGCAGATCGTTCACCGCATTCGCTCCGAAAGTCATGTCCACGCCCGGTGAAAGCGTTCCGGAGGTCTTCACCGCTTTGTCGCCCACGCCGGCCCCCAGACCGATCTCGTGGATCCTGCTCTTCGTGACGTCGGCGATCAGGATCTCCATCGTCACCATCGGAACGGGTTTGTCCACCGAGCGCAGGAAGGTCTCCACACGCGCCACGTCGCGCCGGTCGCCCGACAGGATCAGGGCGTTCAGATCGGGGAAGGTCTTCACCGCGACGTTCTGTTTCAGCGCTTCGGGGATGATCTCCTCGACCTTCGACACGGAGCGGTAGACGAGCGGAAGGACCGTCGCCGACGAGAGACCGTCCGACGCGGCCGCTCCGAAGATCCAGATGCCCCGTTCGGTGTAATAGCTGTACGGCGAGCCTTTGAGCAGCACCGAGAGCAGCGTCTCGAAATCCGTCCCGTCCACCCAGACACCCGCCGTGAGGTTCACCGGCGACTGGAAGTAGTAGTTCAGCTCCAACTCGTCGCACAGGTCGAGAATCACGTCCTGCACGTTGCCCCGCGCGATGCGGGCCGTGATGCGCCCCAGCGAGTCCACACGCAGTTCGTTGGGCGTGAACTGCCGCCGGCGCATATAGGCGGGGCCTGCGGACGCCTTGCCGCCCTGCGCGGCCGGCTCCTCGCGCCACAGCGTCCATACGTCCTGTGCATCCCGTTCGGCAAGCAGACCGTTGACCGCGGCGAGCGTCCGCAGCGCGTCGTCGAAATGCATACGACGCACGTAGCCCGAGACCTTGCAGTCGTACAAAGGTTCGGGGACGATGACGTTGCGCGCAGAGAGCCGTGCGATCTTCTTCGCCACGTCGATCAGACGTTCGCCGCGCAGGTCGTACGTGAGCGTCGTGTCGGCGGCCGCGTAGGCGACGTCGGGATCGGGCGCCGGAACCGTCGGCGCTGCCGCCGGAAAGATCGAGAGGATGTTGCCCGACGCGGCCACGTCCAACCGATACTCGCGGCAGAGGAAGCGTACCAGATCGTCCACACGGGCCCTGCGGAAGTTGCACGACACGGGGATGTTCTCCACGCTGCGCACCGACACGTTCACGCCGCTTGCGCGCGCGATATTGCGCAGCAGCTCCGACAGCGACAACCGACCCGACGTGACATCAACCTCCCGCCGGAACGTCGAGTCGCGCCCGACGAGTGCCGCCAATTCCGAGTCGATACGCGACAGACGCAAAGAGTCGGGGTCGGACGGCGGATTCGGTGCAACCGTCCGATGGAGCGAATCCGAAGACGGGTTCACACCAGCGGGTATTTCGGCCCGCTGTGCCGGACAGAGCACAGGCAGGATGCAAAGAAGTAAAAACGCAAGCGTGTATCGTCGTTTCATAGGCTTGGATCAGTAGTTCAACAGGGGTATCACTTCGTCGAGAGAGGTCTCGCCGCGTCGGAAGAGGTCGACGACGGCATCGCGCAGCGACGGTATGCCGCGTTCGAAGAGCAGCGGTGCGACGTCGGTGCGGCCGGAGCGTACGGCAGCCGCCAGCTCGTCGTCCATCGGGATCACCTCGTAGACGGCCCGCCGGCCTGCATAGCCCGTGTAGAAACAGCGTTCGCAACCCACGGGTTCGCAATAGCGGTCGATCGCTATGTCGGACAGCAGGCGCCGCACTTCATCGGTCGCCTCCGCGTGGCGTTTGCAGTGGGGACAGAGCAGGCGCGCGAGACGCTGCGCGACGGTCATTACCAACGTATCGGCCACCAGGTACGGGTGTACGCCCATATCCGACAGACGGGCTACGGCGCCCCAGGCCGTGTTGGTGTGGATCGTCGAGAAGAGCAGGTGTCCCGTCAGCGACGACCGCACGGCCATCTCGGCCGTCGCCCCGTCGCGGATCTCACCCAGCATGATGATGTCGGGGTCTTGCCGCAGGAAGGTACGCAGTGCGGCGGTGAACGTAAGGCCGATCTCCTCCTTGAGCTGCATCTGGTTGACCCCTTCGAGCGTGTACTCGATCGGATCCTCGATCGTGAGGATGTTGTCCGTCAGGGCGTTCAGCCGCCGCAGTGTGGCGTAGAGCGTCGTGCTCTTACCCGAGCCCGTCGGGCCGCAGATCAGCACCATGCCGAAGGGCCGCGCGATGGCGCGGCAGTAGTCCTCGTACTGCCTTGCGGAGAAGCCGAGGTTGCGCAGTTCCAGCAGCTCGACGCGGCGGGTCAGCAGTCGCAGCACGACCTTCTCGCCGTAGATCGTCGGCAGCGTCGAGACGCGCACGTCGAACTTCTCACCGTCGCGGTCGTAGCCGATGCGCCCGTCCTGCGGCAGCCGTTTCTCGGAGATGTCGAGCGAGGCGAGGATCTTGATCTGGTTTACAAGCGGCATGTACTGTGCCCGCTCGACGACGTAACGCTCGGCGAGCTTGCCGTCGATGCGCATACGGATGCGGCAGCGCTGTTCGTAGGGTTCGAGGTGGATGTCGCTGGCGTTGTCGCGCAGCGCCTCGCCCACCAGCGCGAAGAGGAACTGCCGCCCCTGTCCGATCTCGGCCGTGCGGCCTGCGGCGGCGCTTGCCGTCTGTGCTCCGGGGCGGTAATGTTGCAGCAAAAGCCGTTGCAGGTCATCGGCGGCGATCGGCACGACTTCGACCTGCCAGCCGTAGAGCACCTCCAGCTCCTCGGCAGCGGCCGTGTAGTCATGTCCCGTCTCGCCGTAGCAGCGTATCCTGCCCGCCTCGCGTGCGAACGGCACGAGGCGGTACTCGGCGGCCTCCTGCGCCGTGAGCAGGCGGAGGATCTCCGTGGGGATATGTGTCGGGGTTACGGCCATAAGCGGAGGAATTGAAGGGCGGCCCAGCCGATGAGCACAATGCCGGCTGCGCCGACGAAGGGGATCGTGCGACGACGACGGCCGCAGCAGACCCACCGGAGGAGGGCGACGACGCAGGCGGCGATCAGAAACCACAGAAACTCCGTCGGTGCGAACAGGGGTGCGACGGCAAGCAGGAAGAGGGTATCGCCGGAGCCGACGGAGTGTCTGACCGCGAGCCGCCGCAGGCGGAGGTAGCCGAAGAGAGCCGTTCCCGATAAAAGGAGCAGCGCGGCATTGCCTGCTGTTTGCAGCAACATCGTCCGCCAACCGAGCGTGTGCCAGCTCACCCCGACAGAGACCGTCCCCAGCACCGCCAGCCACGACGCGTCCACCCGTCGCGTGCGGAAATCGTCGCGGGCCAGTACAGCGGCAGGCAGAAACAGCAAAAGGTAGGGATAGGGAGCAGGGAACATCGGAGGGTCGTTAGAGGGTATTCGGAATTCGGTTTTTCGAGATCGGCAATACGGGATAGCTGCGTATGAAAGCGGGTGCAGGCAGATACCTTGCCCTGCGGCGGCCGGTCAATCCTTGACCGTCTCGCGCAGGTTTTTATCCTGGTCGATCTCCCAGACATTATAAACTCCGTCGCCGTCGAAATCCACGACGGCAGTTGCCGTAGCGCGGAACCCGTGCTCCGAAGCCTCGACGATCTCGACGAGGTAGTTGGCCTGACCGCCGTCGGTCACCAGTCGCGACTGCTCGAAGCCCAGTTCGTCCAACGATGACGAATAGCGCGAATAAGTGTAGAAATTCGACCGCTGCAACGTATGCAGGTAGGTAAGCTGCTGCTGTGCTTCGGTGGCCTTGGCTCGCGAGATCAACGGCATCAGATTCGGCAGCGCGATCAGCACCAGAATACCGATGATGACCAGTACGACCAATAGCTCGGGCAGCGAAAAGCCGCGGAGACGACGACTCGGATAAAAAGACAATGTTTGCATAGACGGTGTTCGTTTGCAAACAAAGATAAGGTGGCTTTTGATTGATTTTTCGAAAAACAAACCTTACATTTCAAGCTGCAAATACCTGCATATCAATATATTGATTAAAAACAATCTATACATACGCCTTTCACTTGTTTTTACCTTGTTCTGCCCTGTACATAATTCGGGAAAACCACCTCGGGAAATGATGACTGTTCGAGGAATAGCTACCATGAAAAAGGACCTCGACATAGAGGTCCAAGACATAATGAAGGTATGGGATTATTGATGCGTTACGGCAAAGAAATTCTTAAAACCGATTGCCAGCATAGGTGCCATACACGTTATAATTCTGAGGATCGATTCCTATAACAAACCGAAAAAACGCGACGAAGGATCAGTAAAGTAAAATAGAATATGATGCATGAAGATTTATCGGTTGTTGACACCGGATAACCCCGATATGTCTTATTCGAAAATGATAAAATCTGACATATACCTCAGTCTCCGCCGACAGATTTAGTCACATTTACGATCTTTGCTTTTATCCGGTGATGTTTCACGTAGATCGACCCGACCTTTCCGACCCGGAAAATAACACATAATGCCCGATTCGAGAATCCCGCTTCCATCAGACATAGAAATTCCTTTTCTGCCGGTGTCAAGTTGCTCCGGCGATGTCTTCGACAGTCGGACAAACGTAACGAATCATTTACGATATGATAATTCGAAAGCCGCTTAACAGATGCAAGCTCCTTGCAACGTGTATGAAATGAAACAGGATCATTGTTATATAAGTACAACAAATCCAGCCACTCCTCGATATAACGCAATCTGTTTCGTGCCAAGAGTTCGGCTTGCCGTCGTTGCTGCCATAAACGGTAAAGAATACCTGCCTGCAACATAATTATGGCACACAATATGAAAATCATAGTGCATACAATTTGTCGTCTCGAAAAAGTATGCACGGACTCTTTGTTTGCCCCAACTCCGGTGACCAAACCATATAGCAGCAAGCGAAGAGCCGTGCATAGCACGATTCCCTCGCTGTCTACCGCTATTAATGAAATTGGTCTTTGAGTTGTGAGCAGACAGAGAAAACCCGATAATAATTATCGTCTATTTCAAAGATAGAAATTATTGTACAATCCGGCAAATTATTAGCTGGAATTTTTATTTTTTCCTGCCTTATACAATCATTTGCATAAGTCGCTATTGTGACATCTCATTATTCTTATGAAAATCGATCGAAGAGCTATTTCGATCGATTTTTATTTATTGTATTATACATTAAGCACTTATATGCTTTACTTATTGTTTAGCTCCTATTGTACTTATTATCAATAGATTGCGATTTTACTTCCGGAATGAAATGCCGTTGATAAGATTATATTTTTGATTTCCATTGATAATCAGAAATTTAACAAGCAACGTGTAATATATATATTATGCCGTTTGGACAAACGGAGTCGAAATATGTATTTTAACTTTGTTACATCGGCATATGCTCGGCATTCCGAGCGGTTCAGACCGCCACGATCATATTTTCATAAACTATCAAACACTAACCTTATTATGAAAAGATCTTCTCTTTTATTTCGAACTTGTATTGGGTGGCTTTTGTTCGGAGTTTTATTTTTACAATCCAGCTATGCACAAGATTCTAACAGTACAAACTCGATTGCCATGCACGCCGTACTCAGTGACGGTTATTTCAAGCCGCAATCTCCTGATGTATGGAGTATGATTAAATACGGTGATGCTAATATTGATTATTATAGTGGTAGACTGGGGTTAAATATTCCTATTTATACTTATGATGATCCGGCTTTTAAAATTCCTATTTCCATTGATTACGCTTCGAATGGATTTCAACCAGGAGCAAGTATAGGAGTGGTCGGTATGGGTTGGTATCTCAATGTAGGAGGTGCAATTACACGTGAAGTGCGTGGTATTCGAGATGATGCGATAAAAGAAACATTCGATTGGCGTTGGGGAGCAAACGAAAATGAAACTCTCAAATGGGATCAAATAGTATATCCGGATGGAGTTCTCGGCTCTTGGGTTTATGCCAGATCTGTTCGTATCGATGGATATGCTCAGAACTATTTTAATTCGGTTCCCCAAGACTCTTTAAATTTTGTCTATACAGGTGCCGCAGGACAAGAGTATATGCCTTATTGGGTAAACTATAATAACGATCGTCAAGGCATTGAAACAGAGCCTGATATATTCCATTTTAAATTCATGGATTATTCTGGATCGTTTATTCTTCAACCTAATAGACAAATAAAAGTTTTCAATACGAACACACCAGCTGGAGAATTCGAAATAAAATTTGATATGGATAATTCACAGCCTTCTTTAAGTAAGTTTGTTATTATTACAGGAAATAAAACCAAATATTACTTCGAATACCCGATTACCTGTCAGACTCAAAGTGACATTTCCAGTTCTCTCGATACCGGATTCAATTTTACCTGGAAACTAACTCGCATCGAAGCTCCCAATGGAGAAACAGTACGCTTTGTATATAATAAACAACAAGCTGATTATACAACTATAACACCGGTAATAAATATAGACAAAATCGTATTATCCAATATTTCGGGAAACGAGTTGCCTCCCGAACATCAAATTCAGGATCCCCAAAATATGCCTTCTTCCAAATTTACGGTTTCCAATTCTGTTCATGAACATCTGTTGGATAGTATCATCATAGAGAATAGAGCCAATATTGTTTTTACATACAATTTTAATTCTCTTTTAGCTTCAGTACAGGTTTATAATAATACAGACGAAAGTCCCGTAAAGACTTGCACATGCGAATATGTTAAGACAACAGGAAATCGATTAGTTCACTTCTTGAAGAAAGTTAATCTATCGGATGTGGGGCAATATGCAATGGATTATTATGACGAGACGGCCCAATACGAACATGATCATACTTTTAAGGTCGATCAATATGGATATTTCAATAATAATGATACTTATGCAAAGAAGACTCCTTCTGCTGATTTGCAAGACATAGCGGAAGATCTCCGTACTTTGCGTCCTTCCAGTGAAACACATACTCGAATGGGAATGTTAAAGGCGCTTCATTATCCTACTGGGGGATATTCAAATTTCATTTATGAACAAAATACAGCATTTCATCAAGGAAAAAACACGAATGTTGGGGGATTGCGTATCAAGCAAATCGATACTTACTCTAAAGAAGGAAAACAAACACAGAATCGCAAATTCAGTTATTGCCAAAAAGATGATTCAAACAAAAGTTCTGGAAAAATATTGCAATATCCGGGGTATTATTTTAAATATACAGCAGCTTCACAAGGAGTATATTTAGTAGATAAAGAAGGTAAACAATATTCTTCGGGAGTTATTATTGATCGAGAAATTGTTTCGTCATTGAATAATATCGGATTCTCACAAAATTCATACATCGAATATTTACGGGTGGTAGAAGAGATAAGGAAACTAACGAATGATATTAAACCAATTTCTATTACCGAATATAACTTTCATTCTGCGGATGGAGTGCTTTCCGATGGAGGACTCCCCACAGAAGCCTATGAAGCCATCTCGAATAATCGATTGTATTCTTTTGATAACTGGAGGCTTGAAATGGAGTTAGCTCCTTCCTCAGAAATAAATGAATATATGAGGGTTACTTCGACATTTACAGGTGGTAAACTCCGGTCAAAAACAGAATATGCCGAAGATCTGGATCACCCGGTAAAACATGAAAGTTATTCATATGGTTACTATCAATCAGAAGACCCTATTAATGTATATACAGCGTATTTATGCCAGGCAGTAAATCATTTATATCGAACAAATGCCATATATCAAAATCAAAAGATCACAGAATTATACAATAAAGATTCCGTGTTAATCTACAACAATGAAACAAAGTATTTAGTCAATGATTTAGGAAGAACTAGTGCTGTTGTACAAACAGACAGCAAGGGAGATGAAATTCGTGAAATGTATTCTTATTTGGATCGTGTACCGGCTTATCCTACGGAGATTATTAAAACCAATAAAGGAAATGTGATTTCTGCAATGAAAATTGATTATGAACAGCAAAGTAATGCAGAGGATCATTACACTCCTTCGAAAGTTTGGAAAGGAGCATTGGGAGTAACTCCTCCGAATATCGAATATCGTATGGATTGTAAATACGATTTCTACGATTCGATGGGCCGTCCGTGGGAGATGACGGATCGCAATGGTAAGAGTACCTGTTATATCTGGGGCTATGAAGGACAATATCTCGTCGCCAAGATCGAAAACATGACGTACGACGTCCTATCCGATCAATACGGAATTACAAACAACGCGTATCCCGACACTTTACCTGAAACGGAGGAAAACATGCTACGCGGAATCGAAGGGATAGCGGTTACAACCTACGCTTACGATCCGCTGGTCGGCATTACACGCATCACCGATCCTTCGGGACATTCGGTCTACTATGAATACAACGATAGCGGAAAATTGAAAGTTATCCGCGATGACAAAGGCAAGGTATTGAAATCCTATGATTATCATATTGTAACCGACAATCAATAAACAGACGTATAGTATGAAAAAGATATATCTGTTGCTGGTGCTGTTGTTCACCGGCCTGCAATCTGTATTTGCACAATTTATTTGGCATCCCGATCTGGGTACACCTTATGCAGGGGCAATCTCCCTACCGTGGGATACACGCAGCTATATGTTTCAAGTCGACAACGGCGAAGAGTTCGGCAGCCCAGGTGATATTTGGGACGCGCTCGATGCGCAGCTCCGGGCCGCCGGTATTACGTGGATCCGTGTGAATTCTGTCGAAAATCCGGCAGACGGAACTTTCGAAGTGTGGTTCGATTTGGATGAAAACAAAGATAACATGTCTCGTTCCATCCACATGGGTTACAGTTACAGTGCTTATTTTATCATTACGCAATTAAAGCAGGATCAAGAACACTTCGAAGGACTGTATGCCGATCTGCCTGCGAATAGAAAATTCGAAGTCTTGCCGGGTGAAGAAATTTCAATCCAACTGCATGGTCTATCAGCCGGAACGTCATACGACGTATACCAATATTATTCAGAGAACGATATAGACATATTCGATACGTTCTTCAGCAACACGGGCGGAGATTATCTTTACACGTCAGCATTTCCGGAGGGTGATTTCGGGTTCAGTTTCTCCAACAGTCAATTCAATGTCAGTTACCCCGAAGCTTATAGAAATCATTACTCCTTCGATACCCGAGCGTTGGCATTTCCTGCGGAGGGCGATGTCATGCGGGTCTATTTCGACTCCTATTCCAAATGGAACGGTATGAAAGTGGCAATCAACAGTCTTGCCGATCTGTCGTTTCTCGATCGAGTGGTGCAGGATCACAATACGGGCAAGATCGCATCTTGGAATCCCCGTATGCGATTGTCTTACGGGTACGATACGCAACTTCGACAAGCCTACTTCGAAATCGCTTGTCCTCCGAATCTGACAGACGAATTTATCCAAAGTACGTTGGGGATAATGAACGCTTCGGGATGGAACGCGACTGTTTCGCAAGATTTCGGAGGATCGGTTCGGACGGTTCCCGTATCATACGAATACGACAAAGAGACTTCTCAAATTATTGCGATAGTTGAATATACACAACCATTCGTAACGTATACGCTTTATAGGGAAAACAGCTACCTGCAAAGTCTTACAGGAAACGGCGGTTCGTTACGTCTCTCGACTCCTGCTACATCGGGTTACTATCGCATTGTTGCTACCTACTCCGAGGGCGGTCTGAGCGACTCTGCCGAATTGGAAGGCATCCGCTACAACTCCGATATGCTCTCGCTCAATGACGATCGTAACTGGATTCTGACACGAACCTTCAACTGCGACAACCACGGGGACACCGAAGAGGAACAAATCTCTTATGATGTAAGCTATTACGACGGATTGGGATATGCATTGCAAAACGTACAAATTTGCGCTAACGGCGACGGACAGGGAGATATTATACAACCATTCGTCTACGACGGATTGTACCGCGAGGAGTTACAATACCTCCCTTATACGCTGGATGCCAACAATGGGCAAAGTGACGATGCAGCATTGGCCAATCAAGAGGAGTTTTATAAAACCAGATACGGCTTGGCGACCGATCCTCACGCTTGTGTTCGTACCGAATACGAACCTTCGGCACTGAATCGGGTATTACGCACACATAAACCCGGTGCGGAATACCAATCTGATATCCGTTCCATGCAGACTTCTTATATGGGTAATGCCGCATCGACGGTTCTTCGCCTGCGTGTCGATCCCGATGATCGTTCGCTGACAGCCGACGGTTATTATGCCGCCAATGAACTCTCCGGCACACACTCTACGAACGAAGACGGAGCTGTCGTCATAACGTATACGGACAAAGACGACCGCATGGTCTATGAAAACCGGCAGCTGCGCAACGGAAGTGCCACCGAGAATATAATCACCTATTATGTCTATGACGACTGCGGACGTCTTACGTGGGTTGTGACACCCAAAGGCAGTGACCTACTTTCCGCCGGATCGAATTTTTCTCCGGAGAGCGATTTCGCCAAACAGAACTGTTACGTCTATTTCTACGACGAGTGGGGACGGGTCTATGAAAAACGTTTCCCGGGACGCGAGCCGATGTGTATCGTCTACAACCGGGGCGATCGGCCGATGATGATACAAGACGGATTGATGCGTGAGAAGAATCAATGGCTCACCTTCCATTACGATGGCATGGGGCGTGTGACAACACAGAAACTCGTCACCGATTCCGCACAGACGCCGCAGACACGCGAAACATTGCAAATGTCATTCGATACGAATTCTTATCCGCAACTTTATTCTTCGTCCGCATCGCAGATCTTGACACAGCATGTCTATGACCGGTATCCGACGACGATGCCCGCGGCTTTGGCTTTTGAAGAGATTCCCGACATGACCTGCGATCTGACGGGTATCGAGCCCGAAACACTGCTCGATACTTCGACGACGGGGCTTCCGACCTATGAAAAGTTGACTGCGATTACGGATTCCTCAATCGGCGGAGAATATCACCGTGCTTACTACTACGACTATAAAGGGCGTGAGATTCAGCGTGTGGAATGCGACTTCGAGGGCAACATTCTCCGCACGACCAGCCGATACGATCTGATCGGAAATCTGCTGGCGCAACGCGAAAGCTATACCCACGGCGGAACGACCGACGTGCTCGACCGCACCTTCGAATACGATTCGCGCAACCGTATGACGAAAGAGACCGCGCAGTTCAATGACGGAGAGCAGGCCGTGGTCGCCTATACCTACGACGATCTCGGACAGCTTACCGGCAAAACTTATGGTACGGGAGCACACGCCATCCACGAGACGATGGATTACAATATGCAGGGGTGGCTCACTGAGAAGTCAAGCGAACTGTTTGAGATGCGACTGCGTTATCACGATCCCGAATCACATCTGAGCGATCGCGCCTCCTACACTGGAAACATCTCTTCATGGTGGTGGAAACATCGGCTTATCAACAACGATAACGACAGTGAAAATCGCCTCTATGCCTTTACTTACGACGACTTGGCACGCCTTGTCGACACGGATCTCTATCTCGATGATTCGTACGGTGCATCGAACGAATTTGTGGAAAATGGCATCACTTATGACAAAAACAGCAATATTATTACGCTGAACAGATCGAGTCTGTCGTCGGATGATGTGAAGAATTATTTGTTTTCATATTCTGGTAATCAGCGAATTAAGGACGAAACAAGCAACTCAGACTACGAATACGACGCCAACGGTAATATTCATAGGGATGCCTTGACGGGCTTTTATATTTACTATAATTTACTTAACTTGCCTACGGTGATTTATACCGAAGGGGATATGGGATTGTACTACACCTATCTTTCCGACGGTACGAAGATAGAGGTGTGCGGATACGACGATAGCGAGCCGACTCGGTACATAGGTTCTTTGGTATATAATGACGGGACATTCGAAAGCGCCTCGTTCGGCGGCGGCCGAATCGTCGGTACGAACAACGGCGCGAACTCGGAGGTACACTATTTCCTGACGGATCATCTGGGCAGTACACGTGTCGTGGCAAAGGTGACGCCTACAGGCCGCGAAGACCTCGACCGCAAGGATTACTATCCCTTCGGCAAAGAGTGGACGCAATCGGGTATGCCGACTTCGGATAATAGGTATACCTTTTCCGGAAAAGAGCAGCAGCATCTTCGAGGTCAAGTCGTAAACTATGCCGACTTCGAAGCACGGTTCTACGATTCTGAAACGGGCATTTTCTTACAGCAAGATCCTCTATCGGAATATTCATTTCAAGTGTCTCCCTATGCTTACTGCGGAAATAATCCTATTAATAGAATTGATCTTGATGGAAAAAGGTGGGATGACCCTATTCAAGATGCAGAAATAGCCCGACAAATTAAAGACGCGATTAACGCGGCTCTTAATGCATTAATAAGTCAGGAAAAAAGGATAAATAACCGAATTAATAAGATCAATGATAACACTAAACTAAGTCAGGAAAAGAAAGAAGAACGAGTTGCAAAAGAAAAACAAAAATTAGCAGAAATAGATATACAGCAAGATAATCTAACCTATCTTTCAGAAGGTATTGATAAAATGGGAAGTGAAGATAATCCTAATATCTTCACATTTGAAACAGTAGAGGATGAAGATGGACTCACTTCAACTAATACCGATGGAGTGACGACGATGCGAAATAATGGGACATTCTATAATCGTGTTCATGAAGCTACTCACGGAGCTCAGATTGCATTAGGAGATCTTAGAGTAAATCAAAATGGACAAGCATTAGGTGGCCTTAGTACCCCGGCTCGTGAAATTCAGGCTTATCAAAATCAAGCTGTATTGGCTGGATATGAAACTCTTCCTTTCTCAGATCACGGAGGTCGGCCTACAAAATTGAAGGGCATAACAGCACCTTGGATAAAAGGGATAAAAAACAGTAATGGTCAATACGTGTATTAAAAAATATGAGAGTATTTATGAGAGTATTAAAATATGGGATATTATTTGGAGGATTATTGATGTTTATTTCATGTGCGACTTCACAACATTCTATTATAGGAAACTACAAAAGTTATTCTGAATTGTTACAGTTGACTGTAAATAATACATTTAAGTACCGCAATTTTTCCGTCGTTAGCGGAAGCACATGGGCATATGGGCAATGGAAAAGAATAGGTGATAATAAGGTTCAGCTTATTTCAGTAAAACATGACAGTATTCCCATAAAAGTTTTCGAACAGAGATGTAATATTGAGGATCGCTTAATTATTTTACCAAATCGAGATCGTTATTTTTTAGAAACAAACCTGTTTATCCAAATCAATGGAAATAATTATAAGATCGCTAAAGATTGTAGTGTTTTAAAGTTATCAAAGCTTAAATTTCCTAAAATAGAAACGATTGCGCTCGTAGCATTCGAAGATGGCAAATTAAGAACTGAAAGAGCCTATACATATTTGCGTACATCAGTTTATCAAGTAAAAAATAATGAGAACAATGTCTTTTATGTAGATTTTTTACAAGATGACTTATTTGGCCTTTATCATTTGTGGGAGATTGATGATACCATAACGATCAAAAAGAATTCATTGATATGGAATGGTCAAAAATTTAAAGTTATGGGAAGGCTAATGTTTGATTGAGAAATCGGCGTCGTGAATTTTCACGACGCCGATTTCCAATAACAATATCCGGCGAAACGCCTTGATGGGCTTTTATATTTACTATAATTTACTTAACTTGCCTACGGTGATTTATACCGAAGGGGATATGGGATTGTACTATACCTATCTTTCCGACGGTACGAAGATCAAGGTGTGCGGATACGACGACAACGAACCCACACGTTACGCAGGTTCTTTGGTATATAATGACGGGACATTCGAAAGCGCCTCGTTCGGCGGCGGTCGGATCGTCGGTACGAACAACGGCGCGAACTCGGAGGTGCACTATTTCCTGACGGATCATCTGGGCAGTACACGTGTCGTGGCGAAGGTGACGCCGACTGGCCGCGAAGACCTCGACCGCAAGGACTACTATCCCTTTGGCAAGGCGTGGGCACAGTCCGATATGCCGACATCGGATAATCGCTACACCTTCTCCGGTAAGGAAAAGCAACATCTGCGATTCCAAGAGATCGATTATGCCGATTTCGGTGCGCGGTTTTACGATGCAGATACCGGTATCTTTTTACAGCAGGATCCGTCGGCAGAGGATTATTATCATATCGGCCAACATGTTTATTGTGCAGGAAACCCTGTGAGTAGAATAGATTCTAATGGATGTGATTTTACTATAGCTCTTCGAGCATTGATTCAACAATTAATGTTTGATATATATACGACAATTGCGAATAATGAAGTTGCGATCGCAGATTTCGAAAAACGGGGTAAAGGTGATAGTAGGCGCGCCGAGAGGTTACGGGAAAATAATGCAGAACTTGAAGCTGCTATCTTAGAAATTACAGCTATGGAATTTTCTGATCAGCTGTATGATGTTAAGCTCAATGCCGGAACCCCCGAAGGAGGCGATGAAGAGATGGAATACTATGGCTGGACAACTTATAATCATGAAAATAAAGCTGTAACAATTAATCTGGCCGGAGATTATGATGCCAAAACCATGTTGCACGAATTAAAACATGGATTTCAATTTGAAGATCAAACATATTCTTTTGCTTCTCACGGTTTAGGTGGTGGACAATATTATGATTTTGAAGATGAAGTAGAAGCTCATAAAAGAGGAAGTGCGATTGATGGATCGAGTGGCAAAGTCGATAAAGAAGATTATAGAAATATATTACATCGAGGCCAAGCCGGTAAAATCGACCAACAGCGAATTGGTAAAAAAGATATCTGGCACAAAAATGTCAATCCTTTAATAAAATTGTTTGGCTTATGAGGCGATGTATGATTTATGCGGTTATAGGGTTATTCCTGCTTCCGCTCTATGGCATGGCAAAAAAACGCTCCCCCAAAGAAGAGCGCACGAACAATCATAGTGCGTTTCTGTATTACCGAGAATTTGGACCTTCCGTAATCAAAGGATTTGTATACCTTTTTTTTGATACGCTCAATAGATCCTTTGTGCTCATGGAAAGTAATCATTTGGGAAGTTCATCCGCTGAATACGGGGCTTGCAGGATAAACGGAGATACATTAGTCTTGACTCCCTTTGTATATAGCAGTACTTTCTTGTACTTAACGGATTATATTAGGGAGAATACAAACCTAGATGATGAACAGATTGAGAAAGAACTTGATCTGTTGGGTGAAAATAACTCATCCGATACGGTTCGGTCTCTGTATAATGAGTGGTGTTCTTTGAGATTTAAGCCCATTGATGTTCCTGTATTTAGATCTAAGAAAGAGAGTATCAACCTCTGTCTCGATCCGGATAAATTTTCTGAGTACCGTTATATAATGAAAGGCCGTAAATTGATAAATATAACAGCAAAAGAAATAAAATACAGGCAACACAATATTTTGCTACAAGATTTATACAAAGTGGATTTGCCTATACCACCAGAGAAAGAAGTATTTAGAAAGATAATACTATATTCCTATAAGGATTAAACAATTTCCGGTGTTCATTGACACAAACGCCGCCGCAGGGATTTATGCGGTGGCGTTTGTTGTATTACACTCAATATCAGTAGTAATTCGGGTTATGGTTCATTCTTTAATCAAAGGTTCGAGATAGGTGGCTAAATATTGGAGAAACCTTAAATGATAACCACTATAATAACGAAATGAACCGCAGTGTCGCCGACAACCCTGCGTACGAGCAAGTCATCAAAAGCAATGATTCAAATTCTATATTCGAAGAAGAAATTCTACATCAAAAGAGAAATTTCGATTAGAAAGACTCAAAAAATAAAACTGAATACAAGTTTGTATTTCAAAAATTAAAGGGGGCTGTATAATAATTCCAATTTTAATGTTTTCTCTTTTCCCCTGTCAGAATGGATTCTGACAGAAGTATTTTCATTTTCAAGGACTTATTAAACTTCCCCTTAATGATATTCACATAATTGAGAGTTCTTAGATATGTAATGACAGTACAAATTCGGAGGTACGTTACTTCCTGACCGATCATTATAGTAGTAAGTGTGTAGTAGCGAAGGAAATGTCGATGAGAAGAATTGATCTTGACCGTAAGATTACTATCCCTTCGGCAAAACTTGGAAACAACTGCTGCACTTCTTCGGGGAGCGGAAAAGGACCGTGGTACCCTTGCCCCACTATGCCGATCTCGGGGTACGGTTCTACAATCAATAATCTTCGCTCTCGTCTTCGCTGTGCTGTTCTGTCCGACTCTCGTCGTTCTCCATCCAGATAGCCCGTTTTCGTTCGTAATCAAGGGGTTTCCACCAAGTGTTGCAGGCATCGAGGAACGCTTGTCCCCCGTCATCCGCCGGATAATTCGCCGCA
>OJMG01002113.1_pt1 | contig 17335 bp, 15 predicted proteins | sample 1597141 | NCBI WGS metagenome assembly OJMG01 (sample SAMEA2452119, study PRJEB22498) | human gut metagenome | biome: human feces; feature: human gut; material: feces | place: Australia | collected 2012 | reverse complement strand
GCAGGCGGAACCGCCGCGTTTGCGGGCGACGTGGGCGGCTTTGCGTTTAACACATCCACGCCGAGACGGATCAGGCAGGTCATAAATTCATTCTTGTTGCGGAATTCTTTTGTATGCGCTTTATATAAATTTCCGATTTCAACCACGAGGTCCGGATCATAAAGCCGGATCGTGTACTTCATTTCAAAATTGCTCATACCTCGTCCTCCCCTTTTGTTTCGTTTTCGCCTTCCGTATAGGAATCTTCCGATTCTTCCGCGAGCGGGTTGTCCGATTCCGTGGCGTCCCAGTCGATGTAATGCTGCGCGATTACTCCGTTAAAATAGTAAATAAATTTCCTTGCCGTATCGTATCCTACCCGTTCACCGGCAAGCAGCTTGTCCGCTTCGTTCTGTTCCACACCCAGACGCATTGCGAATTCCTGATCCGTCAAATGTTCCGCTTCCAAATATAAGCGGAGTTTTTCTTTGTTTGCTACCATTTTTAACCTCCGAATGATTGAGAAGTTTTCCCTCTCATATATCCGTGGACAAAATCGCATCAAAATCGGAACTTTTTAGAAAAATTTTTTGAAAAATTTTTTTCGATGCGTTTTTGAGCATTGATTAAACGCACGCGAACGGCTTTTTCGTCGATATGTAACATAACTGCAATCTGTACTTTTTTGTAGCCTTTGAGATGGAACAGGATATATGCTTGCCGTTGCTTTTCAGTAAGGCACGTAAGTAGTTTTCGATAATATTCGCGGCGTTCCTCTTTTTGAATAAGTCTTTCGAGCGGATCCGGATTTTCAGCCGGCAAATCATAGCCGTCCTCCCCGAATTTATCCAACGATAAATTCTTTACACAGCGAAAACCTGCCCGTTCTTTCTGTTTCATTTCCTTCCAATGCAAAGCCTGTTCACGCACGAGTAAAAATTCGTACTCACGCTTGAATTCTTCCGTGACTTCCACTTCTTCCGTGTGGCCGTCCGCAAAAGTGTATTTAAGTGTTGTCACTCGTTATCTCCTCCCGTTTTGAATTTTGAAATTTTTGAATTCTTTCAAAAATTCCAACAGGAGGGGCTCGTATTGAAACAAATCTATACTTTTTGCAAATATAAGAAAAAAGGCACTTGCAGAGCGAGTCTTTACTTCGCTTTACAAGTGCCTTACGAGCTACTATATATCTTTTATTTCCCTTGTGCCGCTTTTTGCTTTATTTGCTGTCGCTGCTTTTAATCAGCAGCGATACGCGGTCTTTTCTCCAACGCATTTTTTATTTCTCTCTATGTAATATTTATCTTTGCACTCGGCCACTCGCATCTCCTTTGGCGAGAGATTCGACTTCCAAGGCTGTCACTATATTGTAGTCTCCTTCGATAGAGTGTTTTAAGCAACTCGCAGCCACGGCAAATTCAATTGCTTTTTGGGGGGTATAACCATTTAAAAACGAATAAATTAGTCCGCCGCCAAAACTGTCGCCACCACCCACCCTATCCACAATGTGCATCGCGTATTTCTTTGAAAAATATGCTTCTCCTTCGGTATACAACATTCCAGACCAATTATTATCGCTTGCAGAAAGGCTTTCACGCAGAGTTATAGCCACGCCCTTGAACCCGAATCTTTTGGTGAGTTCTTTTGCAACCGAAATATATCCGCTTCTATCGAGTTTACCCGTGCCGATATTGGTATTATCCGCTTCAATGCCGAAAACATCTTTTGCATCTTCCTCGTTAGCTATACAAAAATCAACATATTGACAGACTTCTGACATAACTTCACCGGCTTTTTCCTTGCTCCAAAGTTTTTTACGGAAGTTAAGGTCGCAGGAGATGGTCAAGCCTCTCTCTTTTGCTTTTTTACACGCATCCAATGTAATTTTCGTACATTTATCCGAAAGAGCGGGCGTTATTCCGGTAAAATGAAACCATGACATTCCTTCGAAGATTTGATCCCAATCGAAATCGTTTACAGTTGCCGTAGCAATTGCCGAACCTGCCCTGTCATAAATAATTTTGCTTGGACGTTGGCTTGCCCCTTTTTCACAATAATATATGCCTACCCTGTCTCCTCCTCGAACGATTTTACTTGTATCCACCCCGAATTTTCTCAAACTGTTAACCGCAGCCTGGCCTATTTCATGTTCAGGAAGCTTTGTTACGAACACCGACTCTATTCCATAATTTGCAAGCGACACAGCTACATTAGCTTCCGCTCCGCCGAAAGTTACCTCCAAACTATCCGCTTGCATAAATCTTAAATACCCGTTAGGAGTAAGCCGTAACATCAATTCACCGAAAGCAACCGCTTTCATTTTATTCCACCTCTTTTAAAATCTCGTTTATTTCCTTACAATTGTCACCAATATTCCCCTTCATCATAAACGACCCGCCAACGGCATAAATTTTATCGAATTTTAAAAATTCTTTTAAATTTGTTAAATCAATCCCGCCCGTCGGTATGAATTTTACCTGCGGGAAAGGCCCGGACAACGCCTTCAACGCTTTCAACCCACCGTAAACGTTTGCGGGAAAAAATTTCAGCGTGGTAAGCCCAAGCTCCAATGCTTCCATGATTTCCGTAGGCGTTACGCATCCGGGAAAGTAATTCACTCCATTAGACACACATATTTCCGCTATATCTTTGGAAAGCCCCGGAGATACGATAAACCTTGCTCCTGCGTTCAACGCTTCAATGCATTGCTTCCCGTTTATAACTGTGCCTGCGCCAATATTCATATCGGAAAACAACTTTGTACCGATAGAAATGGCTTTAGCCGCGCAAGGTGTTCTAAATGTAATTTCGGCTGTATTTATTCCACCAGCCTTTAAATCCGACAATACTTTTTCGGTATCGGCTAAATCTTTTATAACGACAACCGGTATTATTCTATCCATATCATAAACTCCTCTATGCAGAAATTTTATTTATATACTCTTTCATCATAGGAAAATTTCTTTTTGCGCCATACCAATACTTAACGTTTATGTCTTTGAGTTCGTCCTTTGCTGGATACAAAGAAAATTTCGAATCTTGAACGAAAGTGGAGACACGTTAATTTCTTTATTGTCTATTTATCATTAAATCCGTATTCACTAAATTTTATCGGATAATATATTTCCCAATACTTCCGCAATCTTATTAACGCCTTCGATATTCGGATGAAGTTCGTCTGAAGATAAATATTGCGCATCGTGCAAAACATCAGTACCGCAAACATATAAAGTGTTTGGCAACTCAGCCTGTTTAATGCAATCTTTCATTATTTTTCTCCACTTTTCGGCGCGCCCTTTTTTATACAAATCATCATCGCTGAAAAATGGAGACACAAACACAATAAAACGGTTCGGGTACTTACGCGCAATGTTATTGATGGCATAATTTACCTGTCTATAAATTTTTTCTTCGTTCCACTCTAGAACGTTGATGCCAAGCTCAAGCACGGCAGCGTTCCATTTTAATGATGAAATATAATCAATCGTTCTGTTTTCGATTCTGCACTGTCCTGCCATTCCTAGATTCATCACGTCACAGTTGAGTTTTCTGCCTATCGTAGATGCAAATGAGTGCGCCATACCGAGAGCGTTGCTCCCGTGTGTGATAGATGAACCGTAAAACAATATCTTTTTCTCTGGCACCTCATCTTCACGAGGCGGACGAACATCCCCGATAACGTCTAAAATAACATATTTACCACGGTTGAAAACTACTCTGATTACATCGGGAGAAAAGCCGTCATTACGACGAATAAGTTTAAGAGCACTAATATTTTTTGTTCTTAATATGGTAAAATCTTTAGGTGTGTCCTCTACCCAATTATTTATATCAGCATCTTGCCATCCACCTTGTACGCCACCGCGGAAAATGCAAAAAGAATTTAAAATCGAATCGTTTTCGTATTTTTTCATACGTATAACGGCGGAATCACCACTATTTATCACAAAGCGCAATTCAACGCCGGTAGCAGATTTGGCAACATTAACGGAATTCTCTCCGCCTTCCATTTTATCAATCGTTTCTTTCGGAAACCGTAACCAGCTTACTCCTTCGCGACAAGGAAGCAACTCTGCCACATTATAAATATCTATATTCTTAAAATTCATTTTTATCTTCATTCCTCCGTGTAAAATATTAAACTTCATATTGGGCATATACCCAATAGTGTTACTAAACGACGCGCATTTAATTGCCGATTGTTCAATCCGCAACAAAGATTTTCCTGTTATCACTCATGCTTGCTTTATTTACCGAAATTTCGCTACAACTGACAAAAATCATAAATATAATTCAAACGAAAGTAACCCAGGAAAGCTACAACTATTTTCTCTTTATTTGTTTTTACTCGCGTTTTGAAAATTCTACGACGGTCCTACGTGTAAAATGCCTTTCGCTCGGCTTATCGTTATTACTTCTATCTCCTAACAATATCAACGCATCCGCCGTTAAATTTTTCGGCAAATCAAACTTCTTTCTCAATAGTTCGGGATCGAAGTTACACACGCAACAACCATTCAAGCCGTATTCTTTCGCCGCATATAATGCCGTCGCTACGACTATACCGATATCTATAAGCACATCCGTTTCTCCGCTGTATCTATTCGCCCAAACGTTAGCCCTATCCGAACAAATGATCAGAACTGTTTTAGCGTTATATAAAACCGCTTTTGACTTTTCGAGTTTGTTTATCGCTTCCTCACTGTCGGCGATCACTATTTTATACGGTTGGTGGTTAAGGGCGGTCGGAGCAAGCCTTATCAGTTCAAGAACCCGTTTTATCGTTTTTTCGTCTACATTTTTACCGGAAAAAGACCTCGTGGAATACCGTTCTTTACATATCTCTTCAAAATCCATTTTACGTTTCCCTCACCACGTTAAGCGGGCTTTTCATTGCCACTTTCTCGATAATACGGCAGTTCTTTTTTTCTATTACCGTTACGCTATCCGAACCTTCGTTCGCACAAACGATAAATCCTCCCACTAAATCGAAATCTCTCGGTCCGTACCCGCCGCAAGAAAATCTTCCATAAGAAAGCAACTCGGTATTATTCACATTATAAATAAATATTTCGTTTTCACCGCGAACGGAAACATAAAGTCTGTTTCCATTCTCATCCAATCTTATCGCCGCAGCCGTGGAATTTTTATTTTTGCAATCAAGTATTGTCGTACTTATACACTCAGCTTTACCGTTTGAATAAGAGAAAACGCTTATCGATGGCACGAGTTCGTTTACCGCGTAAATATATTTACCCTCTTTTGAGAAAATCAAATGTCTTACGCCGTAACCGTCAGGGACTTTCGCCCTCGATACTTCGGTTAAGTTCCGATCATAAATAAATATCGTATCTAAACCCAAATCGCAACATAAGATATATTTTTTATCGGGCGAAAATGCGACGAAATGCGGATGCGGCATATCCTGCCGCGGCAATTTTACGCCCGTTCCGCCATGAAAAACGACCTTCTCGCAATTCTTTACGATATTTCCGCTTAAATAATTGACTATATACGCGTCTTTATCGACGGCAAGATGGCAAGCGCATTTACCGAGCGTGTTTTTCATATCCGAACAATCGGACAAATCCGTTTTGCAGAAAAAATATCCGCTGTTATCGTTTGATTCAAACGGTGCACGCAAAAGAATATGTAATTTTTCGCCGTTTGCCGTAGCGTACATGGGTTTCGGACAAGGCAAATACGCAATTTCTTTTAACTTGCCCGATTCCGTTATTTCATATTTGTACACTCCGCCGCCCTCGGATACTTCGGCGCAAGATAATAAGTAAATTTCTTTCATATCAAAGCATGGTTTGCGTGTCGTTCGGGTCTCCGTTTCTCGCCGCTTCATATTCGGGCGACCAATCGAGATCGCGATATTTTTCGCCGCGCGGATCGGTTCTTATCCATTCGGTGAGCATATCCAGCATTTCTTCCGTCCAGGTGGCCCTATCTATTTGCGCCGTGGTAAATCTGTTTTGCGCGATCATCTCGAATCCGAAATCGTCCTTAACATGAGTTTTCGCCGCGCCGTCTACTACTTCCGCGACTAAATGCGCGGGGATAAACAGCACTCCGCCGCCCGCCCCGTAAACGATATCTCCGGGGAGAACCGTTGCCTTGCCGATACGCGTTATATTATTAAAATCTTTCATTACGAATTCGCGTATGGGCGTGGGATCTATACCACGATAATACACCTGAACGCCTTCAACCGCTTTCATCTGTTGAATGTCGCGAATACCGCCCCATATAACTCCGCCGCCCGTTTTGGTTTTTGTCTTAATCGCAGTGGTTAAATTGCCTCCTAAAAACGTGCCTTTATAGATCTTGTCGTACATATCGACGACTACCACGTCGCCCTCGGTAAGACTGTCGATCACCCACTGGTTGTAGTTGCCTTTTCTGCCCTCTTCCGCGCCCACGCCGAACATGACTTCGTGCAGGTCGGGGCGGGTAGGCACAAACGTTGCCGTTACCGCTCTGCCGATTAAAATTCTGCCGTCGTCGTGAAGCGTTTTCAAATCCCCCTCGAACTGACTTTCATAACCCTTTACGAAAATCGGCTTCCAAAGTTCTTCCAACGTCATCTTGCGCATTTTTTCAAGGTATTTGTCGGGAACCCTCGGTCTGCCGTCGGGAAAGCGTTCGCCTTTCCACTGCGGCGTTAATGCGATGATATCTTCTTTTGAATTAAACCGAATCATAAACTCATACCTCCGTCCTCTTTGATATCCGCGCCCGTGATATACGCGCTGTCGTCGCTTGCGAGAAACGCCACGATCCCCGCACACTCTTCGGGCGTTCCGAACCTGCCCGCGGGGATTACGGCTTCTACTTTTTTGCGCGCGGCTTCGTCGTTATAAACGTTTGCGTTTCTCGGCGTTGCGATCGCGCCCGGGGATACGTTGTTAACCGTAACTCCGAAAGAAGCAACTTCTTTTGCTATGTTTTTAACGAGACTCATAACCGCGCATTTCGTCGCCGCGTAAAAAGAAAGTTCGGGGTGCTGTCTGTGTTGATTTACGCTGCCGATCGTAATGATTCTGCCGAAACCCTTTTCCCTCATGTCGGGATAATACGCCTGAATGAGTTTCAGCGTGGAAACCACGTTTACGCTCAACTGCTTTTCCATTTCCGCGTCGCCGACATCCAACCATTTTTGTTTATACTGAACGCTTGCGTTTAAGATCAGCACGTCTACCGCGCCCGTTTTCTCTTTCAGCGCGGCAACTTGTTTCATATCCGATAAATCGCAGACGACCGACCGGTACGCGCCGATTTCGTTTTGTATGCGCTCGGCTTTTTCTATATCCGAACTGCAATGAACGATGACTTCGAATCCGTTTTTAACAAGCCTTTGCGCAATCGCCTTGCCGATCCCCTGCGTAGAGCCCGTAACCAACGCCCTTTTCATAATACCGCTTTCTTCCCGTCCGTATCGAAATTAACTTGATAGGTTTTTCCGCCTGCCGTAACTTCGTATTCGCCGTAAAACCCTCTGAATTGAACCTCGCCGTTTTCGTCCGCCGTAAGTTCTTCGTTCGTCGTCCAGACTTCTTTAATCAAGTGTTTCAGGCGTTTATAGGCGGGTTTTTCGCTCATATCAAAACGAAGCAATCCGCCGCGATAATAATTTTCGCCTTCCTCCATATTCCCCGGGGTAGTGAACGCCGCGTAGCCGTCTGTCAGATTCCAATAGACGATCTGCGAAACGTTTTCGTGAGAGAACCACACGGAATACAACCGTTCGAGTACGTCCGCCTGCGATTCCTCGTCGGCAGCGTCCTGCGTGAACGCAGGAATCGTAACCTCCGTGATTTCAATGGGCTTTTTGAAGCGACCGTAATTATCCAACGCGTCGAAAAGGTGCGGCAAATTATAAAATCTACGCGTATCGTCGAAATATTTTTCCGCGCGTTGAAACATATGATACTGCGCGCCGATTGCGTCGATACGGCACCCTTTCATCAAAAGGTTTTCAAGCATCATATAGTATGCGTCGTAAGCGCAGGCGCGGGTGTCCCAAATCGCCCCCGTCCATTCGTTGATACAAAGTTCGTTCTTCGGGAAATATTCCGCCGTTTTTTTATAGCACCATTCCATGAAATCGGGGGCGAGATAAAAATCGGTCACCCAACCGTCCCCCCAGAACATCTCGTTGGTTACTTCGATGGTATGAATTTTATCCGCGTACCGTTCGGAAACTTCCTTCATACGCTTTTCAAGGTGTGCCTTTACCTCTTCGTTGCTCTTTCCTTTCAGCCATTGGGGGAAGAAATGATCGTAGCAAAGCGCGTGTTCGCGAGGTTCGATGCCGTGTTGTTCGCAAAATTCCACGCACAGATCCGTCGGCGGACGGCGGTAGATTTTTTCGGAATTTTTATCGTATCTCGTATGTCCTTCCGTCGGCTCGGTAGCGTCCCAATAAAAAGGCACGGTCGCCATATTGAAAAGCGCGGCAAGTTTCTCTTTGTAAAGTTCGTTCTTGCGTTCGTCGTCGGGAATTTCGTCTAACATAAACATGTTGCAGCCGAAACGGAATTTGTGATTTTTTAACTTCACATGCACTTTTTCGCCCGATTTGAAAGACGTTTTCAAAGTAAAATCGCCCTTGCGGTTCTTTTCAATGCCGTCTTGTATGCGTTTGTTCGTTTCTTCGTTCGTTATCACGAGTTCGTTGATATCGTATGCCATTTGATTACCTCTTTTTATGATAATTGTTTTTTCACAATCTTGAAACGCACGTTATATTACGACCATTCGCGGTCGTTCGCCCATTCCATGTCCCAAGCGGAAGTATCGCTCCAAGGCTCTTCGCAATCGGCTTTTTTGAACTTTTTCACAAGTTCTTCGTTCAGACTTTCGATACCGAGTCCCGGCGCGTCGGGCACTTTCATAAATCCGTTGTCGAGTTTGATCGCGGGATTTACCAGATCGAACCACTCGGGATGATCGACGGAATGGAATTCGATCGCCAGAACGTCTTTCAGTGCAGCCGCCGTATGTACCGCCGCCATAAACGCGATCGGGCTTTCCGCCATATGGATCGCAAGCGCAACGCCGTACTTTTCGCACAAATCGCCGACTTTTTTCATCTCGGCAATGCCGCCGACCGTAAGCAGATCGGGATGCACCACGTTTACGCCCGCCTGCATGATTTTTTCAAAGTTTTCGGAAAGGTAAATATCTTCGCCCGTACAAATGGGCACGCAGGAATTCTGAGCGAACTTTGCAATATCTTTATTGTTCTGCCAGGGCGTTAAATCTTCCATCCAGGCAATATTGTATTTTTCAAGACGTTTCGCGAACCGTATCGCGTCCTCGATGGCAACGTGCCCGAAGTGGTCGATCGCAAGCGGAACTTCGTATCCGATGACGTCTCTCACCTGTCTCACGTAATCTTCGAGATAATCGAGACCTTTTTCGGTAACGTGAATCCCCGTTGCGTAATGGGGAATGGTAAAAATCTGATAATTCTTCCCGAACATCAGCGATTTATCGATAGAACCGGACTGATGACAAATCGCCTTCATATTATATTTTTTGTAATCTTCGATGAGCCCCACGGGCGCATTGAGCGTTCCCGGTTCGTCGTACAAAAGTTCTATGCCCAAATCCATTTTAAGGAACGTGAACCCTTGCTCCATGCGCTTTTTCAAGGCGTTGCCCATGTCCGTTCCCGTATGCTTGCCGTCGACGTCGGTATCGCAGTAGATGCGTACTTCGTCCCGCCATTTCCCGCCGAGCAGTTGATACACGGGAACGCCGTAAAACTTACCGATAATATCCCAAAGCGCGATTTCGATACCCGAAACGCCGCCGCCCTGACGGGAATGACCGCCGAACTGCTTTATACGGTTAAAAATTTTCTCTACGTTGAGCGGATTTTCACCTACTATTCTCGATTTGAGCATTTTAGCGTAAGTCGCGCTCGACGCGTCGCGCACTTCGCCATACCCGACGATTCCCGCGTTAGTATAGATTTTCAATAAAATCATATGTTTGGGAAGTCCGTCGATATCGGCAACCCTTAAATCGGTTATTTTTAATTCATTTGCTGTCATATCAATCTCCTAATTTTTTATTAAATTTATATAATAAATCAACCTTCAACGGTCAATTTTTATATACAAAGTGCAAATTCAGATGTTTTTCCATTATTTCGTTCATAGATTTCCGCCGTTTTCCGCTATAATCTTCCGATACTCGTAAAAACTGTCTTTCGGTACCCGGCGCATCGTTTCATAATCCACGTATATCAACCCGAAACGCTGTTTATACCCTTCCGCCCATTCAAAATTATCCAAAAGCGACCAATGGAAATATCCCGCGACCTGCGTTTCCCCGTCGTTGGCCGCACGGCGCAGTTCCCGAAGATAATTTCTGAGATACTCCGCGCGGTATGTATCGTGCACCTTGCCGTCTGAAAATATATAATCGGGCAGAGATATTCCGTTTTCCGCAATATATATCTTTTTTCCGTACTTCCTGTACAGAAATCTAGGTGCCCAATACATGTTGACAGGCGTAATTTCCCAACCCATCTGCGTTTTCGGGGAGCCGACCGCGGGCGTGATTTCTCCGATTCCGCCGTCCGCCTTCCTGTATACGGTTTTGCCTTCGTATATGTTCAGCGCAAAAAAATCCGGCTTTACGGAGGAGATCAGTTTCATATCCTCCGCCGTTATCTTTGGCAAAATCTCTTCGCCGTAATCGTAATATTCTTTCGGGTATTTCCCCGTAAAAATCGGTTCGGAAAAAGTTGAAATGATGTCGAGCGGCTTGTCCGATTCAAACCGGAATGTCCGCTCGTACGCCGCCTCGACGTCCTCACTCTTTTCGCTGGCAGGCGCGTATGTGCAACCGCATGATGCATATCCCACTTCCGCGCCGCAAATACTCTTCAATATCTGCGCAGCCGTGCCGTGCGCCTTTAACAGGTTGTGCAGGGCGGATAATTGCTCTTTGAGCGATACCTGTACCCCGGGCGCGTGTATGCCCATGCAGTACCCGCACCCGAGCACGCATTGTGGTTCATTGAAAGTCATAAAATGTTTGACACGGTCGCCGTACAGATTTTTGACGGCCTCCGCGTATTCCCCGAACCATTCCGCCATATCGGGGTTCAGAAACCCGCCCCGCGCCTGCAAAGTTTGCGGCAGGTCCCAATGGTACAATGTCACGAACGGCTCAATTCCGTTTTCCAACAGGGCGTCTATCAGCCGGCTGTAAAACGCCGCGCCCTTTTCGTTGATTTTTCCCGTACCATCGGGCAGTATCCGCGTCCACGCCAACGAAAAACGATATGCATTCAGCCCCATATCTTTCATCAGCCGCACGTCTTCTTCGCTGCGATGATAGTGATCGCACGCGAGATCTCCCGTTTCCCCACGCGCAATCGCGCTTTCTCTCCGCGTAAATACGTCCCAGATCGATTCGCTCTTTCCGTCCTCCGCTTTCGCGCCCTCGATCTGATATGCAGCCGTCGCTGCGCCCCATTTAAATCCTTTTACAAATTCCATTCTCTTTTTATCTCCTTTCCGACTTTTCCGGTTCCGGAATCTATTACCTTTAATACAACCTATATCGCGGATCTTTCCTTGCCTATAAGATGTTTTGCATTATATTCACTTACTTATTGACAAAACCGAGTATTTATTATATAATATTCATATAAACGAGGTATGAACATGCAGGAAACACAACCATTTTTCGAGTTTTTCAATCATTCGACGGGTAAATCATTTTACCGTATCGAAAGCGTTGTAACGCCAAACAGCAACAAATGTATGGTTATCACACCGGCGCATTACGGACAAACGATCGAAATTATCGTAACTAAAAATATCGGCGGAACGGCGGTGATCAACGGCAGACAATACGAAATTAAGCCGAAAAACGTGTTTTACATTCCACCGTCGGTCGTACACTCTCTCCGTTACATCAGCGGCGGCGATTTTATTTGTGTATGCAAAATCGACGTTGAGGCGATGGCGCAGTACCTCGGGCTGAAAACGATGCTGCAAGCAAAAAATATACGCTTGGGTGATATTTCCACCGTGTGCGACAAGTTCGACCAAGTGTACGACGCAATATGCCGCATTGACGAAAACAGTGAAGATATTTTTGTTGTTCTTCATTCTTTCCTCGACCTTTTCGAGGCGCTTACCTCATCATACGCGGGGCAAGACACAATCTCTTACGATGAAGACTTGTACAAGCTCATCGACTATATCGACGCCAATTATAGCCACAAACTCACCCTCGAAGAAGTGGCTCATTTCTGCGGCTATAACAAACGATATTTCTGCCGTAAGTTCAAGCAACTCTTTGGCGAAACATTCACCGACTTCGTAAACACCGTACGCGTTTCAAAATCGTGCAAACTGCTCTCACAAGGCAAATCTGTACAAACCGCCGCATTCGCGTGCGGATTCAACAGCGTACCATATTATATCCGTACTTTCAAAAATATTCTCGGCACCGTTCCGAGCGACTATAAAAAACACTGATTTACCGAAGAAGCATTACTTTCTTTTTATCGCCAGTTCTCCTTCGTCACCGACGAAAACTTCGCAGATTCTTGCGGTTCTGTCATCGTTTTTCAACATCGAATTTTTGTCTCTGCCGTGGTAAATCATATAAATCTTTCCGTTTTCCTCTATCAAGCTATTGTGACCGGTACAAATTTCAGTATCGTCTGCACACAACAGCGGCGAAAAACGATCAGCCGAATGCTTAACAAAATCGATTTTGTTCAACTCGTCGGACACATCGTTGCTATAAGCGTAACCCAAATGATATTCGGCTTTCAAGTACGAGTTCGCGCTGTAAATGCAATAGTGTCGGCCGTCCTTTTTGAAATAACAAGCCCCTTCTATCGTGTACCAGTCCTGTCCTTTTCTGAATCGATCCTTTTCGTAAATTTCTTCTTCCAGAGTGGGAGTGACGACCGACTTCGGTTCACCTTTCACCGTAAACTCGTCAACCATCCTATCGACGACGATATACGTTCCGGCCTTATCCGCTTCGTAATCGTTGACGGAATAGAATATGAATAATCCCGCAGCGTTTGCCACGACGTGCGCGTCGATCGAAAACGGCGGCAATAAATCTTTAACGAAGTTAAACGGTCCATTTGCGCGATCGCTGACCGCAACCTTGATATTTTCCGTATGGACGTCGGTTTCTTCCATGGGCATTGACGAATAATACATATAAAACTTCCCGTTACGCTCCGTAACGCAGGGCGCCCAGTACTCCTTTTGGCCGTCAACCTTAAGAACGATTCCGTTATGTTTCCATATCCCGAAAAGGCTGTCACTTTCATAACAGTGTACGCCGTCCGTTCCTGTACAATAAATATAATACGTATTTCCGTTTTTCAAAATATACGGATCGGGTTGACTCAATCCTTTCATGTCAATAAGTTTCATAAATAAAGTTCTCCGTCAAATCAAAACAGCGCAATCTCATTTTGCTTCTTTACATAATTTCAAAGTTTTAATCTCGAACGGACGCAAAGTAAGCGCGAGGGTTTTGCCTTTAAGCGGCACCATGCTCTTTTCGTTCTCGGCAACGTCGGTAAGCGCGACCGACTTAACCCAATCAGGCAACGAAATCGTCGTTTCGCCGCCGTCGCCGTTTTCGTCGATAAGCCGCACGATAACTCCGTCGCCGTCGTAAGCGGGCTTTACACGTGTGATAACCGCTTTGCCATCTTTCACAATCGGCAATTCGGCATTTGCCGCCCCGCCGTCTGTAATCGCGAGCGGACGGGCGAACGCTTCCGCATCGGTTACGATTTCCGCACTCCTGCCCGCGTAGATTTTCAACGCCAGCCTGAATTCGTGACGGCCGTTGTCGCGCATACCGTCCCACGCTTTCATCGTGTAACTTTGCGGTTCATGAAGATATGTAGGCACCAAAGGCGAACGCAAAAGCGAAACAAACATAATCGCTCCGTCCGTACTCTTTTCCACTCCGAAACTCGGCGTACCGGCATTAAACACCGCGGCGGTGTAATCTTCCGCGTCGACCGCGGCGAAACGGTACGCGGGGTAATCGCCCGTTGCCCCCAACCACGAGAAATACGGTTCGTACTTTTCGGCGGGAATAACCGCCCCCGGTGCGGAATAAAATGTTTCGCCGCTGCCTATCAGCGGAAACGCAACCTTGAGCCTGCGATTAAAGTTATGCCATTCGACACGCGACGAATATAAAATTTCATCCACGCCGCCGACGAGCGCAATCTTCCATCGGATAATATTGTCGTTCGACTCGCCGGCCATCGAATTCGGGATATCGGTGCGGAACTCGGCGTGAGCATAGTCCTCCGTTTCCGTAACGCCGATAAGCCGCGTATAAGCCGATAACCCCGTTTTGTTAAAATAATTTTCAAGAGTGCTCCAGGGAGATCCTATATCTGTTTCAAGAATGTGTTCGAAGGGCGAAAACCTGCTCGTCAGGCAAACGGTTTTCCCTAAAATTTTATCGAAAATACTGTCCACGCCGTTGCCGTTTATCGTGACAGCGTAACGCGCATTCTCGATGACACGTTTCTCTCCCTCCGAAAATCTTGTCCCCTCGTCTGCGCCGTCGAACACCGTACCCTTGAAAACCGCTTTTTCTTCCCCGATTTCTCGATCTGAAAGTTCGCCCTCTTTTTCCGTTATCTGAAACGCGCGAGTGCCGTAAGGCTCGATATTCTCCACAAGCACGGTTGCGGTTTGTCCGTCGCAGTCGAGCGTTTTCACGCCCTCACCCGTAATCCCGATACTTTTTCCATGAGGGCAATCGAAGTAAACCACAGCGTTTCTTTGCACCGACAAACCATTGAAAAAATACTTTTCGCCACTCTTCGATTTATCCGTCACACAAGCCTTGGCGGCTTCGATTTTTGCGTTCAACGCGTTGTAAGCGTCCATAATTTCGTCGTAAGCCGCGTCCACCATTGTACCGGCAATGCTGTCATGAAATGCTCCGAACAAATAGTGCTTGTGAATTTCGGTAAGGTCGATGTTTTCGCCACTAAAAACGTATTTTTTCGCTGCAAGAACTTCAAGGTCGGAAACGGCGTTTTCCGCTTCGATAAACCGCTGTTTCGTTTTTATTCTTGAAACGTAGCAGCCCGTATTGTTAAAATTGATCTGAAAACTCGGATGAACCGCCATCCCGGTTAAATCTCCGCGATCAAGTTTTTCATTAATGTCCGCGATATACGGCAGATAGTCACCGTCAAAACCGAAATCTGCGGGATACTTTGCCTTTAACGAGTTTACTTCGTCCACGAGAGACTCGCCGGGCACGAGTTCCTCACATCCTATAGAAATCACGGAAACTTCCTGCGGCGGAATCTTTTCGGGATAAACCGTAAGGTTCCACCAGTCTTTCCGCCCCCGCTTGCGGTCAACGCCGGTATAGCCGCATTTTTCGCAGCCTTTTCCCTTACAATCGGGGCACGGCACCAGTTTTTTCCAACCGCCCGCGCCGCCGACGAACGGCGGTTGCTTTACGCATACCGCGCTTCCGTCGATTCCGCGCCAAACGTCACCATAAGCTTTCGAATAACTGATATCCGCAATCAATTTTTTACCGAGATCCCGAAAAATCTGCGGAAGCTGCGCGCTGTTGCCGAATGCGTCTCGGCGAGTAACGATTTCCGATACTTCGCCGAAAACATCCTTAAAAAACCTGTCGCTGAGCAAAAAATCGGTAATAAACGATTCGATACCTATCATATTCGAATCGGTTATATAGTACCCCGAGTCCATCACGCGCAATTGGTTTTTATCATAAAGTCTGCGCAAAACCTCTTTCTTTTCGGGGTGATTGTGAAGATAATTGTCTATAACGACCGCAGTTTCGATCTGAAACTTGAACTCCGGGCGTTTTTCGGCAATCTCAATACAGCGGTCGATATACATTTCCTCGATTTTCTCGTAGGAAATATAGGTGTAACCGTCGTTTTCAATATTGCGCTTAAAACACCTTCTCCACACCTGATCGAAGTGGTTTTCGAGCGTAACGATGATTTTCTCCATAAATATAACCTTTAAGCATGACCCTTGAAGTAGTTATTTACGAAACCGAACGGTACCCGATCAAAAACCGAATACCGTCCGATTTTCGTAAATTTGTGCGTTTTTATATTATGCGGCTGTTACCCCGACTTCTTCGAGCGAATCAGCCACACGGAAGTCTGCCACGGTATAGGCAAAGTTTGCGTTCCAACGGTAGGTACCGATAGCGTAAATCGTATCGCTGTCCGCGTAGGCAAAGTTTGTTTCGTACTTTTTAAGCAACGTGTCTTTCGCCGCGTTATAGAAGTAATAGGTCAGTTTGTTGTCCGCTCCCTTTTGCTGGACGAGATAAATTCCATCGCCCACCAGCGCGTTCGCAACCTTAATCCAACCCTCGTCTGTCGTCGTTACGGTAAATTTACCGTCCACCACATTGCCGAGCGTGACGAAGACACTCCACTGTTGCATCGTTCTGAGTTTCAGCGAACCGCCATTGGCCCAGAACTGTATTCCGGTATAATTATCGCCTGCTGCCGTAAACATTGCGATACCGAGTCCGCTGTCGTTGCCGCTATTGATCATGGCAACCATTTCCTCGTTCGTGAACTTGATTTCGGTTCCTATAAACGTATTGCCGGTTATCGCGTCAACCTGAATTCCCGTACCGTAATTTGCCGCTCCGGCAGGCATCGAAATCGAATTATTCTCACCGAACTGCACATCTGCCGCTTTTATATTGTCCACCGAACGGAACAGACCGCTAGGATCGTAGGTGACATTGCCCGCGTTTATCGTAATATCCGCACCGCTCGTGGTTGTACCGGGAATCAGAACCGTTTCGACCGCATAGGTGCCGATTTTTGCGTTCTTGATCACAAGCATACCGTTTTCCGCTACGACTTCGTATTGAACCGACGGATCCTCTTTATTCGTAAGCGTGAACGTGACTCCGTTAAGCCCGAATTCCGCGCCGTCCGTAAGTGTAATTTGTGCGTCGAGATGATTGTTGTATTTCACTTCGACTTCTACTCTTGCGTCGTAAAGCGTGAACGAGTATACTCCCTCATTCACTTCGCCCGCGCGTTCAACGCCGTTGACGAGCAGGGACTCGAGAACATCGAAACCCTCGTTACGGTTGAGTGTAATCGTGACGGTATCGCCGATCTTGTAGGCCGTTTTATCGAAAGTCGCGGTACAGTTGGTGGCTTGAACATTCGGAGTTATTTCCTTATCGCCCAAAAGTCCGCTGAGCGAATCGGCCACACGGAAGTCCGCCACGGTATAGGCAAAGTTTGCGTTCCAACGGTAGGTACCGATAGCGTAAATCG
>OJMG01002087.1_pt1 | contig 17455 bp, 19 predicted proteins | sample 1597141 | NCBI WGS metagenome assembly OJMG01 (sample SAMEA2452119, study PRJEB22498) | human gut metagenome | biome: human feces; feature: human gut; material: feces | place: Australia | collected 2012 | reverse complement strand
GCTGCAAGCGACAAACCGTCGTCGCCGCCTCCCTGCGGAGAGCCGTGGCCGTCGGGCTGGGGAGGCGCGTCATAGAAGGTCAAGGTGAACTTCGTCATCCTGCCCACCGCCGTGACCGTCAACCATCCTGCCTCGACAAGATGTCCGACAGCCGTGACTGCCGCCCTGCGTATCAACCCCGTACGCCGTGCCAGTTCCGAATAAGAGGTGATCCACTCGCCTCGTTCACAAGCATAGTCTTTGAAATGAAAGGAGACTTCTCCTTTTTTGAAATAGGCAAAACCCAATATGCACAGGAGCACCTTTGCCTCTTTTTCACACTTGTCTCCCGGCGTAAAAACAATCTGCATGGCCTGCCGGGAAACTTTCGTATAGCCGCATCTTGCAAAATCGGCCGAAAACGTCATATCCTTTTTCATAATGAACGGATTTAAAATTAAACATTTTTACCCCAAATAAAAACGGTGCAGTCAATAGCACAATATAAACAATTTATTTTCAGCTACTTGTAGAGGTTTTCCGTCAGTTTCGGTTCAATCCTACATCTTAGAATAAATATATTAATATATATATAAGCTCATTAATTTGCGCCCTTTTCAATCGGCATGGGCAAAGGTACGACAGGAAAGGGGCGTTTTGTAATACCCAAAAATGTCGGATAAAAAAGCCGGCGCGGCGCATTGCAAGCGGGTTTACACGTTATTTCCTATACAAATTCCGAAAAAATTCCTGCAAAACAGGCCTCAATTGGTCATACATCCCACATTTGTCATACCAGATGGTCCGTATGGAAGACTCCGCCAGGCCCAGATCGAACGTCTCCGACATAAAACCGATCAGATACCGGGGCCGTACGTCCCCGAATACCTCCATCAACCACAGCGTCTTAAAAATCCCGATCAGAAATTCCGGCTTCGACACCGGGATGCGGTTCTTATACGCTTTCTCTTCTATCCCGAAAATCAGACGATGCAGGTCATCCCCGAATTCCTGGAAGAAATTCTGCGCCACGGCGCACATCCTCTCCTGCTTCCCCTTGGCCTCCTCCGTAAGGAAGAGTGCATAAACGATCATTTCGTACAGCGGATCGGACGCGTCCCGTACCTCTTTTCTGATTTTCTTGTACGAGCGGCAATAGTCACCTTTCCGCTTTTTTTTAACTTGCTCATATGCTTATCTATTTATTGCCTGCAATGCCGGCCGGCCTTTATCCTCTCCCTATCGATGGGAAAAAGTACCCTCTTCCGCATCCGGAAGTCCGGTCTTTTGTCTCCCAAGCTCCCTGGTCTTACACGTCAAAGTCCCTTGTTTCGTACACAGAAGTCCCTTGTTTCAAGGCTCACCCAAAAACTGCACGATTGTCTTCACCTGTCGGGGTGTCAACGTCTTCTTCCCTTTCCGCCAACCGTAGCCCTGCAGCTCCGTCTCTAACACCGGGTCTGCCCCCACCCATTTGGACAACCGTTTCCCGGCCGATTCCGGCATCAAATCCGGCCCGTAAAGGACCGCCAATTCCTGCCACCCGTAACTTCTGATTTCGAATTCGTTTACGATCATAATTCCCATCGTTTCATTGTCCTATAAAGATACGGAATAAAAATCAATATTCAATAGATAATCACATTTATATCCTACTTCTTTCTACCTGTTTCCGCATCGATCTTCGCCGATGTTCCCCAATCTGTATTTCTGCCTGTACCGGGACCTTACCTTTGTCTTGTTATCGATAATGAAAAAAAGATTCCGTAAAAGTATTCATTTAAAAACTAATCACGCTTATGTCATTAAACTATCGCTTGGTAAGAAGACCGGATATGCGCAAAGACGCAGCCGAGGGGTCGAAGCTGTACTATGCACAGGTCCGTTCCTTGAAGAAATTGAAATTCGAAAAGTTCTGTAACATGGTGGCAGTGCGCAGCTCCGCCTTCGTGGGAGATGTGAAACTGGTCATCGACGGCATCCTGTCCGTCATGGAGGAACGGTTGGAAGAAGGGGATGTGATCCAGCTGGGCCGCCTGGGTAACTTCCGGATGGTCGCAGGCAGCAAAGGAGTGGAGAACGAAGCGGACTTCAACACGTCTTTCTTCAACAAGGCGCGTATCGTCTTCTCGCCGGGGACCATGCTGACGCAGGTGAAAAAGAATGTCACATTCGAACATCTCGACCTGGTCCCGGCCGGTGACAAACCGTCTTCCGGAGGCGGGGAGGAGAAACCGGGTGAACTGTAGGCCGGAAGCTAAATTCAAACAGACTAAGAAACTGTTTTGATTTTTCTGCCTGATGATTTGAGAAGTCTTTTTGAGGCAGATCCGTCACTCTGACGAGGAGGATAAGCAAGCTATCTGACGAAGAAGAGAGGGGCGGATATGACCGAAAAGACGTTCAAATCATCAGGCGAAAACAACAAGAATATAATTAAAAGGGGCTGTTTGTAAAAAATCAAAACAGTGTCCAAAAACAACAAGAAAATGAAAGCAGAACAGGTTGATTTTATATCGTCATATCTCCCTCTTGCCCGCAAGGCGGGAGAAAGTTTCCGGATCAATCCGGTAGTGATCCTGGCACAGGCGGTCATCGAATCGGGTTGGGGACAGAGCGACCTCGCACGCGAGCACCATAACTTTTTCGGTATCACTGCCTACGGCAAGAAAAACGTCTGGTGGAAAGGCGAAGGTATCGAGTTGGGCGCCCACTCCCTCCGTTTCCGTGTCTACGACACTCCGCAGGATTCCTTCATGGACTACGCCCGCCTGATCCGCCATGCCTACACCCCGGCGGCCGACGTCAGCAACAACCCGCAGGCTTTCGCCCGTTCCATCTCATACAGCCGTTACATCAGCGAAGTCAACGGCGACAACCGCGAAGCCTACCGCATCTTGCTGATAAAGCTCTGCCGACAGATCGAGAAAATTAAAGATTGAGAATTAAAATTGAAAAATCCTTCTAATTTATGAAAGTCCTTGAAACAGTACTCAGCTTCTTCCTCACGCTCGCCCAAGTCATCTTTCCCCGCAAGCGTAAACCGTCTCCCAGCGACCGTCCTTGTCCTCCTCCCCAGCCTCCTCCTCCTGTCCCTCCTCTCCCTCTGGAAGGGGGAAACGGAAGTGACCCTGGCCTGCATCGGCGGGATTCTCTCCCTCCTGAAGAACAACCAACCCCCTCCCCACATTCCCAAGAATCCCGACGCCCCTCCCCCTCTTCCCCCGACCACCAGCCACCCTCAGCCGACTGGCTGGGAATCTCAGGCTACACACTGATCGCCTGCGGGGGAGTGGGATGCGTCTGCAGGTGGCTGATGGGGTGAGGTAAAACAATCAAGAGCCATGTCCTAAAGGCCACGGCTCTTGATTGTTTTCGTTGATTTCTTATGTGTTATGGATACCGTTAGCAACGGTACTCACATCCTTTATCCTGTTCATATCCGAACGGATACAAGCTGTCTTATTCTTGAAATTCTTCATGCTAATTACTTTTTATAAATTCAAGTAAAGAACCATTATCAAAAATGCTTTCTCCAGACAGAAAACATCTTATCCATCCTGTTTAAAAATCAAAAATAGTGATCACATCATGCCTACCTTATACAACCTTATTCCCCTTTCAGCAGCTTTTCGTATAGTGCCGTATATTGCTTTGCAACCACTTCCTCCGTATAATTCTCCTGTACTTTCTTCACACAGGCATCCGAAAGAGCCAGCCGATCTTCATGCTCCAAAACCCATTGGATACCATTAGCAAGGTCACCGGCATCCTTATAGTTGGCGACATACCCATTCACACGATGGTCGATCATCTCCGGAATACCACCAATTTCAAACCCGACACAAGGAGTTCCACACGCCATCGACTCCATGATTGTGTTGGGGAGGTTTTCCTCCAAGGAAGAAGTGATAAACATATCGACAGCATTATACAAGGCTACGATTTTAGACTCGTCCGACAAATATCCCATCGAATGGATCGGTACAGGGAAAAGGCCTCGGATATCATCTTTCACCTGTCCGAAAACGACAAGCTCCACATCTTGTTTTTCCATTCTCCTTAACGCCTCGATCAAATAATCAATCCCTTTACGCTTGTCTGTAACGTTCAACGCCCCAAATAACAACAGCCTCTTTCCCGAAGGTAGCCCCAATAATTCACGAGCCATACCCTGATCCATCGGATGGTAGACCTTCGTATCGATCGGATTAGGAATAGACAGAACCGCCTTGCCCCGTAACAGATAACTTTTCTTTGCCCTGCCGGACAGCCATCGGCTACAGCCGACAAAGGTTATATTGGCGTCCTTATACAATGACATTTTTTTATCAAAAACAGAAGTCGAGAGATCCTTACCTTTCGACTTCAAAAAGAAACAAGACTCACATTCTGTCTGAAACTTTTCACAATCTCTCGCATGATGGCAAATACCTGTACAAGGCCACATATCATGCATAGTCCACACGATAGGCTTGTTCTGTTTCACCAATCTTTCTATATCCCTCAATGACAGAAACCCCTGATTAATCCAATGAAGATGAATAATATCGGCCTCTTCCACCAAAGGATGCCCCAACAAATCTGTTCCGGTATTGGCGATGGAAACCGCAAACAGATTCTTACGGTTTAAATGATTGCATAAAAAAATAATCAACCGCTCCCAATAAAATCGGAAACGGTTCAACCAAGTATCTTTCCTGACAAGTTTGTCAACCTGTATCCCGGCTTGTTCTAAAGCCTTACCTAAACGCCCGGCAGCCACGGCTGCGCCTCCGGTACGGTCGGATGTGTTTATGATGACGATTTTCATTTCTCAAACTCTACATTCCAATATCCTTCTTGTGTGCCCCCACTCTTTCTATAACCCCTTGTATTTAGCTATTTTTTTATCTTACAGACGTGAGAATTCAAACCTTTGAACCAAGTAGTTTAGGTTTCTTTTATCTTTCCTATAACATTTACGATCTTCCCTAAAAACAGAAAAACATAGTCAATAATACTCACTACAAAGTAATGGCCACAGTAAAGCCCTTATTTTTAACATTATATTATCTTTAGTCTTCGCATAAAATATTTCATTTCGCCTTTTGAAACATATACGACTTGCTTCCAATATCGAAGAAAACGAGCCTTTAAACATATATTGAGAAAATAATAGGGCATCTTTTACCAACTCATCCTGTATATTAGGATCAAAAGCAGATAAAAGACAATCCATTGCTAAAAAGTGCCTTCTAATCTTATCTCTCTTAAAAAAATATCCTATTATTCCACTAAATATATAATTGAAAACATTAAAGATTGATCTATTATAATTTTTAGGCTTCGAATAAGAAAAAGCATTGTTGTGTCTCCGATGGAGATTCAAAACTTCCGGACAAACTACAATACCCCCAAACAAATTAGCAGTTAATGCCAACAAAAGATCATACACTACATAATCCGTCTTGGGAATATGAGACAAAACAGATCTTTCAAACAACATCGCATGCCCAGGAATGACAGGATAAAACAGCAAACGAAATACATTCGTATTAGGTACACGACATTCAGCATAAACCTCCACCCCATCACCAAAAGATCTGCTTAAAGAAAAACACAAAGCATAACCTTTTATACAGGCCATCTGTTTTTCAATCTTCGTCAGTTCCCAAATATCGTCCTGGTCAGATATCGCAATATAGTCCCCTGAAGCTTTTACAAGAGCAGCCATGAAATTAGGGTGCACTCCTAAACGTTTAGAATTTACAAACAAATGAATGTTATCATATCGAATCATATACTCTTTTATTATATCAACAGTTCCATCAGTTGATATATCATCATTAATAATGATCTCATAAATCGGGTATGTTTGTTTCAAAATAGAATCTAATTGCTGCCGAATATACTTTTCACCATTATAAGTACACATGACAACCGAAATTTTCTCTATAACATTCATATATTATTTACTTATTTTTTAAGACAAAACAAGCCTGATCACCATCTGAAATCACATTCAATAATGCAGCCATTCCCTTATAGTATCTCATATCCCTACGAGAAATCACTTTATTTTCACTTCGATACATCTGAGAACCTATGAATTGATATTCATGGGAGTCATAATAAATATTTTCTATTTGCAAACCAAATTCAGCAGACAACAATGATATACTTTTTACTGTATGCAAATAAAAATGCCGAGGAGCATCTAACTGCCACCAACCCGTATTATATTTACGCCAAGCATATGAATCGCATAAAGGAACCCGAATCAAAATCCTTCCCTTATCGGATAACATGTTTTTCAATTTTGCAAATACACCCCTCGGTTCTACCATGTGTTCAAACGAATGATGCAACATGATACAATCATATTGTTGGCCAATACAGCCATATATATCCTTTTTCCAAATTCTTACACCATTAGAATAAATGATGTCTGCAGAAATAAATGGATCTATCCCTATCAGATCAGAAAAACCAAATTCCTTTAACCGTACCAACAAAGTACCCACTCCGCAACCTATATCCAATATTCTAGAAGAGTAATCACATTTTCCCTTATCAAAACAAGGTATCGTATTTATAATAATCATTATATCTAATCGCAAACAAACCAATCAGGTTCAGTCTATCAATCCGGTAAGATAATGAACTCTTCATCATAAAGACGAAACATATTCTCTCTTGCAGTATATTCATGATTATCACATCATTACCACAAATTCTACACTTATTTGTTTTACTGTCTATATACTATTATAACGCACCAAACAACACTATATTAATACCTTTTTGAATTTTTTCCAAAGCCTATGTACCCATGTATATTTCAACCATTTTGCAATCTGCCCACCATTAATCCTATCTTGAAATTTTCGATGGTTTTGAAGTAGTTCTTCGTTATATCCATTAAATGGGATAAACTTGGTTGGCTGATTTCTCGCATCCAACTCAGGTTTTGCCCACCAAACATTTTTATTACCACAATGTTCACCAGTCCCATCAAATCCCCAATTTTGAGTTTTGGAGACAACAGGAAAGACTGAACACATATTGTGTTGAAACATGTGATAATAAATACGTAAATCTCCTGCTACAATTTCTTTTCGAGAATCTGCTTGTAAAATGCCTTTGATATAAAAACCAATAGAAGTAAACGCTTTATACTTCTTTGGATCTTTTTTCAATTCAGAATATCGATCAAAATAATCATGATTTACCGATTCCCAACGATCTTTCCAAGTGCCAATCCCCCATGGAGAATTACATGGATAGAAATAAACATCTTCACCATATCCTTTAGGTAATAAAAAAGGAGCTTTAAAACCGCAAATTGAAAAAATCCGCTTTTCATCCTTATAAAACACTAAAGCTTCATTCATATATTGAAGAAAATCAGAAGAAACAACAATGTCATCTTCAAGAGAAATAAATGAATCATAAATTTGCAATACATCATGAAATGCTGTTAAAACCGATTTATGTCCCCCCAGATTTACTTCACGAAATACAGGATAAACTCTCTTAAACCCTGAAATACTTTTAATATAAGTCCTAACCTCATTAATTTGTGAGACATGCTCTTGTTTATATGCCGCATCTGAAATCACAAATAAATCACTATAACGAGCCAATTCATTCTGTTGCAAAGATTTAATACATTTTTTTAAATGATCCAGACGATCATAAACACTTATTATAATTGGAGCACATTCCATTATGCAATATTTTATAATTAAAACTTATTCATAATACATTTAATTTCAAATTTCTTTTATCATAAAAAAACGTTTATCCGAATCATTATCTACTATTTTAAATCCGCAATTACAATAACTCTTAATAGCATAAATATTATTTTTTAGCACTTCTAGTTTCACTAACATACATCCATTTAAAGAGACTCTACGTTCTAAAAAAACATACATTCTCTTAAATAGGCCTAGGCCTTTATAACCATCTAGTAAACTTACATGAGTAATATAACATAAAGGTGGTCTATTCATATAAAAAGCTATCATACCAATTAATTTCCCTGTTAGAGTTCTACAAGTTACAAAATCAGCTAAATCTGATATTTTTTTCGCTCGATTCTCCAAAAAATTATATTCTTTGAAATCAGGAAAATCATTAGTTGTTAAAACAAAGAAATCTAAAACATCTTTCAGATCTAATCGTTCATTTTTGATAACAAATCTATCCATATACCCTACTCTTTATACCAAATTTTAAACAAGTTTTAAAATTACATTAAAAGAAGGGTTAGGCATCAAGTGAAATCAATATATTTAAGAGCTTTATCGATGAATTTTAAGTACATTTTCTACTTAACAATAATCATCTCAATGTATAAGAATCTCTTTCTTTCACCTCGAACTTTAACATCACTACCCCTGCATTTATGACTTATTTTTCTACAATTACTCGGACAAAATTATCCATATTACAAATCATATCAAGCATCTGTTTTGTATCTTCATATTTAATAATCAAAGTTCCTAATGCATCTTGTGCATCTCGAAATTTATGAACTTGATCTCCTTTTTTTATATCTGTAACAAATTCCATCAAATTATTCTTCTTAAAACCGTCTTCAAAAACAGTACCAACATATTTACCTGTCTCATTTGCATGAACCATATAATTAGACCAACAACCTTTGGGAAATTCCATATGAAGATCACTACAATCTTCACCCATAGCTGCCTTTATAACATAAGTTACTAAATTTACCCCTGTTGTGTATTCTGTAATTTGGGGTATTAAACTTCCTCCACTTCGAGCACCTAATTCCAATATATATATATTATCATCCTTATCTACAATAGCTTCTACATTATATGCTGTAGATTTCATTCCTAAAAGAGATATCAATCTTTGCAAATCAGAATATAAACGAGAAACTATTGAATCATCCATCAAAAATGGCCAACATTCCCCTAAAGGAGCAAAATCCTTACTTACTTTACTACTATAATATTCATTTCCAAAACAATGAAAAACTAATTTTCCTTCAACACTAAAAGCGTCCCCAGATATTTGATACCCCTTCTTCTCTATAAACTCTTCAATTAAAAAACGTTTATCACGAGAATAACTTAAAGCATCATCCACAAATGCTTTCAACTGGGATACATCTGTCATTTTATTAATGCCCTTACTCCCTGATGAGTCAACAGGTTTAATCATAACCGGTAACTTAAAATTATCTACCATAGACAAAGCTTCCTCATAAGAACTAAAGCCCTGTGCTTTAGGAACATTAAAACCATTATCTGCTAAAAATCTTCTGAATAGATCCTTTTTGGACAAGATTTCTACAGATCTATATGGACTTGTCGGCAATCCCAATTTTTCACAAACATAAGCAGCCGTTGGTGCAGCCGGATCAGAGGCATAGGCAACGATGCCATCTACTTGTAATCTTTTTGCTAATTCTAAAACTGCATTTTTATCAGTCGTACTAACATCATAATATTCATGTGCATATCTATGTCCTGGATTGTTCGGCAAATAATCACAAGATATAACATAATATCCTAAACGAACAGCCTCTTTTATTGCGTATACTTGATAAAGAGAACCACCAAGCATTAATACTTTTTTCATAAAAAAAATTGGTTTATAAAAGTTTGTATTCTTTTCATACCTTCCTGAATTTTATCTTCTTTCAAAGTAAAAGCCATACGGACATAATTATCACAACTCCTTCCATATGTTATTCCAGGAACAACAGCAACATGAACAGTTTTTAGTAAAGCAATAGCGAATTCTTCCGACTTCATTCCTGTTCCAGAAATATCAACCATTAAATAGAAAGTAGCCTCAGGAGTCTCACAAGATAGTTTTGAAATATTATTTATGCCTTTAACTAGAATATTTCTACGTTTAGTAAAAATATTTACCATATTTGCAGAATAATCGTCCTTTCCACTTAATGCTTCAATTGCTGCATATTGGGATGGTAAAGGTGCACAGGCTGCAACATTCTCTTGCAATTTTGTCATAGCAGCAATCACTTCTGAAGGAGCTAAAACGTAACCGATACGCCACCCTGTCATACAGAATTCCTTTGAAAGACTATTCACTAATATAGTTCTTTCACGCATTCCTTCTATATTTACAATACTTTTAAATTTAGAATCACCATAAATCAAACATTTGTAAACTTCATCCGAAATAATGACTAAATCATATTGTTTAGCTAAAGTTGCCAATGCTTCAATTTTCTCAGCAGGAATTATCTTTCCCGATGGATTAGATGGAGTATTGATTATTATAACTTTAGTTTTATCAGTTATTGCTTTTTCTACATCCTCGACCTTAAACCCCAATTTTTCTCCATCAGGATTATCAACTACAATCGGTTTTGCATGGCACATTTGTACCATTTGCTCATAATTCACATAATAAGGAGCAGGTATTATTACTTCATCTCCTGGATTTAAAAGAGAAAGCAAAGAAAGATAAAGACCCTCCATTGCTCCCACTGTTACAATTATCTCATCCAAAGGATTATAATCTATATGCTCTTTTTTTTTGCAATATTGACTAATAACCTCACGAAGTTCTAATAGCCCTGCATTTTGGGAATAACGAGTTCTACCTTCTTGAATAGCTCTACACCCTGCATCCTTTATAGCCTGATGAGGAGGAATATCCGGATCACCTAAGGTAAAATCAATAACATCGTCATAAGCTTTTGCCAAATTAAACAGATGTCTTGTCAGAGAAGGTTTTATTGATTGTGTTATATTTGATAAATGCATATTTTCATACTTTATTAGAATCTATAATATTACTCAAAACTCTTTCTATATCAGCCTGATTCAAATTATGGTGCATAGGTAGACAAATCACCTCATCAGCCATTTTATATGCAATAGGCAAATTCTCTTTTCGAGAAGACTCCAAGCCTTTATATGTTGAGAATGTACTAATCAATGGATAAAAATACCGTCTACCATATACTCCTACTGATTTCATTTTCTCATATAAAGCATCTCTACTCATTCCATATTCATGTTCAGAAACAAAAATAGGGAAATATGAATAATTATGTTTTACACCGAAATTATCATCTAAATAACGTATTCCACAAACATCTTTCAATGTTTCCCGATAACGTATAGCTACTTGATGACGCTTCTCTATAGCCTCATCCACATACTTCAAACTCAACAACCCATACGCAGAACGAAGTTCATCCATCTTACCATTAATACCAGGAGCAACAACCGTTGTTTCATTGGCAAAACCGAAGTTTTTAATGTAATCTATACGTTGTTTAGTCTGTGCATCATGACAAATCAAAGCACCACCTTCTATTGTATTATACACTTTAGTAGCATGGAAACTTAATGTTGCCATATCTCCGGCATTAATAATAGAGACACCATCTTTTTCTACTCCAAAAGCATGGGCTGCATCATAAATAACCTTTAACCCATAGATGTCTGCTATTTCTTGGATACGTTCTATATTACAAGGCTGTCCATAAACATGAACTGGCATAACAGCGGTTGTTTTAGGAGTTATAGCAGCTTCTATTTTCTCTGGATCCATATTTCCTGTTAAAGGGTCGACATCTACAAATACCGGCTTAATACCATTCCACCAAAGAGCATGTGTTGTCGCAACAAAACTATATGGAGTTGTTATTACTTCCCCTGTAATTCGCATTGCCTGCAAAGCACATATCAGTGGCAAAGTACCATTTGTGAACAGACTAATATAAGGGACTTTCAAATACTCACAAAGAGCTTTTTCCAATTCTTGATGATAAAACCCATTATTAGTAAGCCACTTACGCCTCCAAATATCCTCCAAATAAGGTATAAACTCTTCTAAGGGAGGAAGAAGAGGAGATGTTACTGTTATTACTTTATTCATAATCGTATTCTTTTTAGTCGATCAAGTAAGCCATATCCTTTTTCTATTAAAAATGTTGTGGCCCAAGGTGTAGTTCGACTTAGTTCCTTACGATAACGACGTGCAAATCCATAATCAACAAGACGAATAGCATCACTCTTTTCTTGATCAAAAATATTTTCAAAAAAATCTCTTAACTTTCTATCATATACATTCTTAATATTCTCATAGGCGAACCATTTTTGACGCAATTTAGAAATGTAGAGAGAATCATCCTTATCCAATTGAATAATATAATCTATAGAACTTTGAATAGAATCAAAGTTCCTAATATGTATACATGAATACATATTAAAATCTTTATCCACATAAGGATCTCCATAGTATATCGGTATAGAATTTACAATCATTGGTTCTATTATCTTTTCGGTAGTATATCCTGGAACCACAGAATTTTCGATCGCAATAGTAAACTTATAATTTTTTATAAAGTCTAATTTATCTGGAACTCTATAACCTATATTATTTAAATAAGCTCCACCTGAATCGACTCTCTTATATTTAGATATTTCCTTATAAAATTTTTCTCTAATAGGATCAGCCCATCCAGAATTAGAATAGACAAAATTACAAAATTTTCTTTCACACAATTCTTTATCTATATTTTTGTCCTCCATATTGTTCAATTCATTCCAAGAATAAATTAACCATAACGGAAATCTCAAATATCGATCTTCCAACGAAAGATAATAAAATCCTATACCATAATCGTATATATTAAAATCTGGAATTAAATTTTCTGCTGTGTAATATATTTTTATACAATTTGAATATTTCCAATGTTTATAACCAAAACTTGAACAGAACAAGTAATCCGGTTCATCACTTATAATTAGATGATAATATTTAGACAAATAATTATACATGAAAAATTTTTTATAATCAAAGTCCGGCCAAAAATCCACAAAACCTATTTTAATCGTTCGCATGCCCATTCCTTTATTTTTCTACAAAATCTTTTAAATGAATATCTATATTTCAACTTTATTTTTTTATCCCGTAAGGCCCATATCGGATTTTCAACACTTTCGCATATAAAAGAATATGGGAATATTTCAACATCTCGAATTTTAGACATGATAGAAAAGACACTCTGATCATGCCTGTTTTCTATAAATCCATCTAAATTAGGGCTAACAGACGGTGTATCATCTATTAGAGAAAAATGGTCAAAAATAGCTAACCACTTCTCCACAAATTCAATATTTATTGGATCTTTACGAATAAAAAATGCCGTTGCTGCTCTTTGAGGAGATTCTACAATTTCTTTAATATCACGGACATTAAAAAAATCCAATAAATCTCCCTTTGTATAATATTTTTCTAAACAATCTACAGTAAGTTCAGAAACTAACAACCCTGAAGGACTCTCTGATGTTCTATTTACAAAAAGTTCAAAGGTCTCATTTCCTTTTGAATTAATCCAACATCCGGCATCCATATAAAGAAGGATTGCTCCATCCGGTATTTTTTTCAATGTTTCCAATATAACATAAGGTTTCCAAACCCAATAACCGAAACCACGGCATCCTTTTATCAATTGCCCTCTGAACTTTTTTAGAAACAGATCACCTAACAAATGTTCATCATACAAAAATACTTTCTTAAAAAATAAAGAAGCTTCAGCTTGCCTTCTTACTCTTTCTAATGTAGGAGACATTCTTGAGTCTGCAAATGAACACAGATATACATTTTCCATTTTACCAAATTTTCCATTTATCAGAATCAACACAAATGGTTTTCTTTGGGATACGCATACCCAAAAATAATCCCGGATTTGCTGTATATGTCCCTATAAAACATAAAGAAGATGTCATAATATCCATTGCTGCAAAAAGGCGAACTAATTTTCTTCTTTTCTCTATTGGATCTTGTTTGACAAATAATGAATTATTGTATCCACTATCCTTTTCTTCACAAAGAGTCCAAAAATTATAATTAGGATACTTTATCTTGCACTTTTTGTAAATGTTGTAATCATCTGTAAGTAAAAATATATTATTACATACTAACAAAGTAGATTTTTCAAGTTTCTTAAAATAAGTATCAATAGAAAATAACTGGTACTCAAAAGCTTTATCCCCTCCCCTAATGTGCATACTTAAATACACTAAAGGTAAATTCAGTTCTTGAATAATTTTTTCTATTTCAGATTTGACTGCTTCATTATAGTGCCATGTCATATTTAAGAAAGCACCACATGCATCTCTAAAATCTCCATGAATATTTAATTCAGGAAAATCATAAAAACGTTTCTGAGAAGCACTACTACGTGCTTTTCCGTAAATATCTTGTGTTAGTAAAGATTTATTCCAAAAATAGATATAAGGTCTCAAATTATCAAATAGAGATATTTTCTGATTCTTGAATATAGACTTTATTAAATATCTCCAATCAACTGTTTTCTGATGAATATTCTCATCATTTATCACTTCTTCACAAAATGGTTCAAAAAAATCAGTCCAACCATTCTTTACTGCGAAATTAGCATGCATAGAATCCAATCTAAATCTAATTTTATGCTGCATGCAGTATAACATACAAACAAGCATATTATTATATTCAGAAAAGAATCCCCCACTTATTCCTAATCTAAAAATCACAGATTTATCAAAAGAATTATTCAGCCTAATATAATTATTTACATCATTCATACTACACTATTTTTTCAAAAGGAAAGATATACATTCTTTAAAAATAATAGAATTTCCATAATTCATAATAGCCATGTATAAAACAGAGACAATAAGAATTTTCAAAGTGAATAATAAAAAAATATTTTCCATGAAGAACAAAACATAATGGCAAACTATAATTGAAACCAAAATTGATACAAAATATGGTATTATATCTTTTATTACAGAAAACAAGTTTATACTTACAACCCTATTTATGATAATATGCCACAACAAAAGCCCAATTACATTAGCTATTACAAATCCAACTACCATAAAATAAATACCAAAGTAAGAAAAGCAAACTATAAACAACAATTGTAAAGTGCTATTAATCACTACTCCATATAAATACAAATCAGACTTACCATGCGAAATTAATAAATTTGTATACAACGACTGTAAATACCAAAAAGCACCCCAACAGCAAAATATTTGTAAAAAAAGAACGCTTGAAGACCATTTTTCACCTAAAAAGATGAGGACAAATTCTTTTGCCACAAAAGCAAATCCAAACATTAACGGGAATGAAATAAAAGCTCCAAAGCGAACCATTTTTCTAAACATATTTCGCTGCCTATCTTTGTCAGCAACAGATTGTACTAAAACAGGCTGTGCAACCCCATTAATCATACCTCCTACAAACGAATTACCCATTCCCATCCATTTTTGTCCTTGTGAATAGAACCCAAGTTGCCTTGGACTATAGAATTTCCCCAAAATAACAGAAAATATATTGTTACTTATCTGAGTAAATACATTTGTAACTATTAATTTTGAACTAAATCTAAACATAGACTTTAAAGGTCTCCAATCGATTAGAAATGTGGGAGTCCAAGGTGAATAACAAAATTTCAACATAGAACCTATTCCTATATAAGCAGTAGTTTGTATTGCCAATCCATAATAAGCAAAACCATTTAGAGCTAATAACACTCCAATAGTACCCGAACAAATCAACGATATTATATCAATCTTTGCCCGTTCCTTAACCATTAGAGTCTTAAACATATAAGCATTCGAAGCAATTCCAAAACCTCCAAACAAGAAACTTAAAAAGACAATACGAGACAAACCTATTAATTCCGGTTTATCATAAAATTGGGCGATCAACGGTGCACAAAAGAAAAGGATCAAATAGAACGATACTCCTGTTAGCGTACTAAACCAAAATACGGCATTATAATCCTCATGCCGTATTTCCTTTTGATTTGTAAGTGCTGCAGTAAAGCCGCTTTCTTGAATCGTTGAAGCAATCGCGCTAAAGATTGCCAACATTCCAACCATTCCGTAGTCGGATGCATCCAAAATACGGGCCAACATAAGACCAAACACCAAGTTCAACACCTGTTGTACCCCATTACTCAACCCTCCCCAGAAAAGTCCCTTGGCTGTTTTTTCTTTCAGAGTTTGTTCTGCCATTTATTATTTCATTCCTTTAAAAATTTTCAATAGCAGAAATAAACTCTTCTGATTGATGGCTTAACGCATCAAGTATTTCCGCATCATAAGACAATTTTTCTTTATCGACAAGGATCAGCAATCCGATATCCGAATCCAGCCCTGCATTCTCCTTGGCTTGCGGACCATAAAAATTGATATCCACTTCAGGTGCTATAGGGTGAAGCAAATCACTGACTTTATGTATTAATTTTGATCTTTGCATTATTCCTTACATTCTTCCGATTTTCCTTTCTCCAATCTCAATCCACTCTTCATAATTAAGCGAAGTCAGGACAGAATAAATATTATCCGACTGATACAAACTTTTGGTTCGAATGGCCCGGATTATCTGAGATTAAAGGGATTAACAGACCATATTCAACCAAGTCACTCACATATTGTTTGATATTCTTTGGGGGGTGATAAGGCACTCCCAAATAATACAAATATTTAAACACAATCGCATTACACAGATCACTGATGCTCCCTTCAATAGCTACGGCGTCTTTTTCTTCAATAGAAAAGGCATAAACCCGACGATAAAAAAGCGGGTTGTCGCTTACTTTCTGTTTATTATTGATTTGATTCCAAAAAAATTGGATAATCTTATCTATCTCCCCACGCAATGATAAACAAATCCATTCTCCTCCAACTCCTTCACATCATAAATGTTCCGGCCATCCAAGATCAGCGGGGTTGCCATCAGTTTTTTGACGGCCGACCAGGAAGGCATCCTGAATTCTTTCCATTCCGTGACGAGCAGGAGGGCGTCGGCATCCACTACCGCGTCATAGATGTCTTTGGCATAGTGGATGGTGTCTCCCAAACGACGACGGGTTTCTTCCATCGAGACTGGATCGTAGACATACACTTCACAACCGGAAGCCAATAATTTATCAATCAAGACCAGAGAAGGGGCTTCGCGCATATCGTCGGTTTCCGGCTTGAAGGCCAAGCCCCACATAGCGATCCGTTTGCCTTTCAGATCGCCTTTGAAATAATCGTCCAACTTGCGGAACAAGATGGATTTCTGCTCTTCGTTGACCGCCTCGACCGCTTCTAGGATACGCATCCGGTAACCGTTCGACTTGGCTGTTTTGATCAACGCTTTTATATCTTTTGGGAAACAGGAACCTCCATAGCCGATACCGGCATACAGGAAACGGTTGCCGATACGGGCATCCGAGCCAATCCCCTTACGCACCATATTCACATCAGCACCGACAATCTCACACAGGTTCGCAATATCGTTCATAAAGCTGATACGGGTAGCCAGCATGGCATTGGCCGTATATTTCGTCATCTCGGCGGATGGTACATCCATGAAAATCACACGGAAGTTGTTCAACAGGAACGGACGGTACAAACGAGTCATCAGCTCCTTTGCACGTTCGGATTCGACACCGACGACCACACGATCCGGACTCATAAAA
>OJMG01002073.1_pt1 | contig 17548 bp, 14 predicted proteins | sample 1597141 | NCBI WGS metagenome assembly OJMG01 (sample SAMEA2452119, study PRJEB22498) | human gut metagenome | biome: human feces; feature: human gut; material: feces | place: Australia | collected 2012 | reverse complement strand
CTGATGTAATAGCCGGAATAATTGAATCAAAGTTCATATTATCAACCTTTAATTCCATACCTAACTTATCTGCAATTGCCTGAGCAATATCAACATCGATACCAACTACATCTTCACCTTCAACATACTCATATGGTGGAAACTCTGCGTTAGTTGCCATTGAAAGAACCTGCTTTCCGTCCCCGCCACTTTTTGAATCTGATGACTTACTTCCACATGCGCTGAAAACAGCAGTTGCCATAACAAGTACCATTACTAATGAAATAATCTTTTTCATTTTTTTGTTCTCCTTATTAAATATATTTTATCTAATGCATAAAAATTTGCCTTTACAATTATATCTGATAATAGTCATTATTTCAATTAAAAAAATTAAATTTAGTAAATATTGAAGAATATTAATCATAATTGTTACCCATTGCGGTAATTTCTGCTTTCATTTCCTGCACAAATGCCTCCGGCTCTAGCACTTTAACCCATGCCCCCTGACTAAGAAGAAACATCTTTATTCCGTCTCCATAAACATTAGCACTTATTGTATATTTTCCATTTTCACATTTTACAATTTCAGATTCAGGTATTTTATCTAATACTGCCTGAACTGATGGCCCGGTAAATTCAAATTTAACGTACCGCTTTATTCCCTGTCCCGGCCACATATATTGAATCTTGTTTTTAAGCTCCCCTTCATCAAATCTTTCATTATATTCAATATGAAAACCTGTTCGGTGCTTTATGTAACTGACTATTCTGTCCATTCTGTAAAATCTGTTAACTTCTAAGCCATTTGCACTGTGTGCAGCAATAAGATAAAAATAATACTCGCTAAATACAATAGCCAACGGTTTTACCTTTCTTGTTATTTTACTTCTATCCATTTTATAGTATTCAATGGTAATCTCCTTCTGTTCTCCATTTGCCAATGCTTCTATATTATCTAATAGTAAATCATTAGTATTATTATTAGAATAGGAAGAACCTATAAAACTCATTACTGTTGCTACAACAATAAATGAAATGATCATTTTCTTTTTCATACTTTCTATCTTATTAGCTGGAGGTAAAATTAGGCTTTTATTTTTAAATTTAAAGCATAGAATACCTCACATTTACCTTACGAAAGCCTTATATTTATCTTGCCGAAACCTTATGGAAACCTCACCGATGCTATGAATAGATATATTACATCTACAATCATCTCTTTTTTATTATGTTTTTATCCATATTTTTATTTTTGTTATCTTTGCAGAAAAAAGTATGGCTGCAAGATTCAAAAGTACAATTGGATTAATTATTCTAATCGTGATTGGAATAATTGGCATTTTCTATTTTTTAGTTCCGTCTGCAGAAGAGGATATCCACATGTTGGCTGAACGCGTTTTGCAAGAAACTATAATAGAGGATTATCATGTCAGAAGCAATGCGAAATCAATCTACTCTCGACCAGGAGGAAGGAAGATTAAAAATTATCAAATAGAGACAGAAAAAGGGATAGAGACTTTTTCTTTTAAAGATAGTATAGATGAACATAGGGCTAATCAATTAGTGACCCAATACCTCTTGGCGGAGTACTCTCCTATAAATCCGGATACATTTATGGCTGTCTTTAATGAAAAGATGAAAAAGAATGGCATAACGGATTCAATGGGAATTATTTATCGATATAAGGGACAGACCCAGTATAGTAATAATGATTCTCTTTCTCCCCGAACGGCATATTGCACAACGATACAATTTCTGGATGCAAGAGAAACTGTCAGTGTGCAGGCATGGGTGAATTACAATATTTGGACAATAATAAAATATATACCCCTATTGATTATATTCTATGTAGTTTGTGTATTAGGATTAGGGGCCTTATTAATACTCATATATACCTACTATAAGAACAAGAAATTTAATGCAAAAGATAATTTTATTGCTGCCGAAGTTAAAGCGTCGGAGAGTGAAGGAGAAGCGGCAGAAGGGAATATTCGATTGGAAGATATAATTTTGGATACGAATAAGACAAAAGCATATATGGGCTCAAAAGAGTTGGATATTTCCAAGCAAGCTTTTCAACTGTTACTGCTTTTTCAGAAAGGAACTGAACATTTTGTTTCTAGGGACGAAATAAAAAAAGGACTGTGGACAAATGAGTACGAGACATTGGGCGAAATGAATTTGGATAGAAGAGTTGACTCAAGTATTAATAGGTTAAGGAAAGTATTACAAGATTATCCGCAATATAAAATAAAAAGAATAAGAGGTGCCGGCTATCAATTGGTTGTCAATTCCAATCTATGTAAAAACGGTTCCGTTGGTCAAGTTGACCATTATAAGATTATTGTTGAGAAAATTTTGAATAGGCTTAGAAACTGCTTCAAATGTTTGTAGCGTGTGTTCCCATACAAACATCTTATTTAAGCGATGGGTAGCCATCGACTTTATATAAGCATCCGGCTTCTTTGCTTTGAAATAATACCAAGCGAAGAAACGGTGGCCGGTTTCCAATGGTATATAACTCAAGGAGTCAACCTCCTTTTGACTAAAGTTGATATCGAGTTTTCTATTTTATGAAAATACAATGTGTACTTTATCGGATGCTTACGAATAAATTATTCCACAAAAACTTTTTGTGGAAATTTTTGAGGTGTATGGATGAAACTTTTGTGTTTAAATAGACTTTAAGAATACTTCTTTTTATTTTTTCCCAAAAGCTAAGAACATATAGTTTCCATATATTCTCCTGGTGTCATGTTAAATTCTTTCTTGAAACAAACACTGAAATAATGTGCATCTTTAAAACCTACCAAATAGGCAATGTCTGAAACATTACCCCTTCTTTGTTTAATGAGTTCTTTTGCTGTATTCAAACGTATACTACGGATAAATTCATTAGGAGACATATTTGCCAAAGACTTCAACTTGCGGTATAACATAGAATTGGACACTTGCATAATTTCACAAAAATGTTTGACATCAAACTCGGGATTTTCCATATTCTTTTTGACAATATCCATGGCCTCTTTCAAAAACTTTTCATCGTATGATGAGATCGTAATATCTATATTCTGTGTCAAAGGGTTGGATTTAAAGCTATCTATAACCCTTTTTCTATTAGAGATGACCATGTCTATATTTGCTTGTAACACGTTAAAATTAAATGGTTTGGTTATATATGCATCTGCGCCGCAGTTCAATCCTTCCAAATAGTCTTTATCATTTATTTTTGCCGTAAGAAGTATAATCGGAATACAGCTTGTCTCTTTCTTTCTCTTGAGTTGTTTACATAGTTCGAATCCATCCATGATAGGCATCATGACATCACTAAGAATCAGATCAGGCTTAATTTCTTGTACAAGTTTCAGTCCTTCCTCCCCATTAGCGGCCATTGATATCGTATACTTTTCTTGTAACAAACGCTGAAGTGAATCTCGCAAGTCTTGATCATCTTCAATAACCAAAACGGAATTCTGTTTTGAAGATTTTTGAATTTCAGAATTGGACTGTGATTGTTGGATGGCTGCTCCTTCAGGCGAGTCGTTTACAATGAAACGATGTTCTATCGTTTCATTTATTTGTTCGTTGCTATAGCTTGTTTTGTTGATAGGTATTCTGATTGTAAATTCTGTCCATTCTTCCAGTTCACTAGTTACACTAATCGTTCCTTTGTGCAATTCGACAAGACTTTTAGTTAATGCTAGTCCTATGCCATTCCCTTTAAGGCCCAATTGTTTAAAACTGTTTTCATAAAAACGATTAAATATATAAGGTAATTCATCGGTTGCAATACCTTTTCCTATATTTCTGATTTTAATAAGTAATGTTTTATACTGAAATTCACTTTCCTGATCCTCTGCTTTAAGGAGAATCTCTATTTTTCCCCTACCATCCTGATAGCTGAACTTTGTTGCGTTAGAAAGTAAATTATATAAAATTTTATCGATTTTATTCGTGTCAAACCAAGCAGCGATATGTTCAGGTTCCGACTGCATACATAAGCTGACATTTTTATTCTTTGCTAATAAAGCAAAGTTCTCTTGACAAAGATTACAGACAAAAGAACTTATATCTCCATAAGATATGTTGAGTTTTAATTTATTGTTTTCCAGTTTTTGAAAATCAAGAATCTCTTCAATCAACCTATTAAGTCTGATCGTATTCGACTGGGCCGCTTTTAATATTTTATTATCAATTTTATCAAAAGAACCATCTATTAATGTATCTATCATAAATAATTCAAATAATAGCAATATTGACATCAGCAATGTATTACTTTTTGTTATTAAAATTATTACCAGTGTAATTGGAATAATCATTGCAAGTGCTCTAGTTAATATTGTAGATGTTTGCTTTCTTGTTAAATACTCATCATCAATATTTATAATTTCAAGTCTTCTTCTTATTTTAAACAAATATCTTTTGGTAAAAGGATTTTTTATATACATTGTATATAATTTTTGATAAAGTATTTCAAAAGAAAAACTCTTTTCCTGTGTACCTTCTCTTAATTGTTTTATTTGCATTGTATCAGAAGCTTTTAGTTTTTTACTGAGAATAACATATGCAACAACAATTCCCATAAAAATTACGCCTACACCAGCCATCAAGTATATTATTAATTTGCTATTCATTATGTTGTTTTTGCACCTCCTTTGATGATATCTATTTGGTTTCTTCTTCTATTTCGTCAGAGTCTCTATGTGCATCTATACCATAATTTCTCTTAACAAATTTTTTAAACTCTTCAGCATCTCTGTCATCCATATTGTTCAACATTTCCTTAATGTTGTGATCACTTATAGGGTTTGTTAACACATATGTTCCGTCATGATACTCTAATACATTTCTGTATTTATATAATTCTCTGTTTGTTGTTTTTGTAAAGAATGTTGTCGCATTATCCATAAATTTGTCTAATTTGCCTTCTATTGTCTTTTCTTTTCTATGATCAAATGTATATTCATTCTTTTCTTCTACTGGAATACATTCTGTTATTCTTTCTATATATCTTCTACCTCTAAAGTCTTTTACCAAGTGGATATCAAAGTTCAATACTGAAACAACCTGTTCTTCTGCTGTTCTTTCATCCTTGAATACACCAGCTCTAAGCATTGAGTTACGAAGTGCTGTTACCAAGTCTGGGAATGTCTTAGCGTGGTGAGTAAATAATGTAAATTTAGAAGCAACCTGTGCAGATTGAATCATCCAAGATGCTACGGGGTCAGTTGCAACCTCACCGATGATGTTAACAGAACCATCAGTCTTTTTCTGAACGTCCAAGCAGGCCTGTCCAGAAATTGTTTCTGTTTCACGCATTGATAATATGTTTCTTGTTGGATATATTTTTCTTAAGTGAAGCTCGAATGCGGTTTCTGTAATACGAAGGTTCATTGTTTCGTATATGTTCTCTATCATGGCCATAAGCATTGTTGTTTTACCACAACCCTGCTCACCAGTAAGAGAAATAATTCTTGCTCCTTTTACTAAGTATTTTAATAAATCGATTGTATCTTCTTTTCCCGGAAATTTTACTATTTGTTCTAGTGTTGCACGCTTAACATCGAACTTTCTTACGAAGAATGCCCATGTTTCAGACATACTAGGTCTAACAACAACGACACGAGAACCGTCTTTCATTTCGTTAATCTTATAACCATTTGTATCTGACAACTGTCCTGGGTTGTTAAATTTGTATATGTTTTGGCAAACTCTTTTTAGTTCTGCTTCTGTTCCAAATGATAAAAAAGCTAAACGTATAGATTTACCATGGAACATTATCCAAATACTATCACAGGCACGTGGTACTTTGTGTTCAGAAATTTGACTTAGGTAATCTCCTTCTGTTTGAGCGACCTGGCTTAGGAAACTTTCTGGAAGACCAGATACACCACCAGATATACCATCTATATTCATATCTCTTATTTCATCTATGCTGCTATATCCTTTGTATTGTTGATATATTCTCTGTACAACAACATTCAATTTGTCTTGGAATGTTAATGCAAAGTTTTCTTTTTCGTAAATATCATCAATTTCTTCAGGTGTTATAACATATGAGGGCTTTGATTCACCTTCTATATATTTTAGGTCATCAAGATTATATTTTTTCATAATTTCAGCAAATGCTTCATAGCCAAATTCCGATTTATACATATATAATATAATATCGAATTTATCTTGTGCAGTTAAAAGTGATGGTACATCAAAAGGTATAGCTTTTGATACATTTGTCTCATTTACTCCATATTCATTATATAACATATCGTAAATTAGTTCTTTTATGTATTTCTTATCATTTACATCTCCATATGTACAACCTTTTAATGCTTTTTTTAATTCGTATTTTTTGTTTTTTCTTCTTTTTAATTCTTCCTCTGAAAGACCTATATCATACAAGTTAATTTTAGTAATTTCGTCTAATCTTCTTTTAACAAAACTTATCATCATTTCTAATGTGTATGTTCTGTCATCAACTTGCATTTTTTCATCAGACTCTTCGTTTTGTCTTTTGGTGATAAACCTACGAACTATTGCAAAGGCTACTCCTAAAACAACTACTATCAGTATTAAATTACTAATCATATCTTTCTCCTTTCGTTAGGTTTACATTCTCATTTTTAAATCTTCTAGTTTTGCTAATATATTATCACAGCTTCTTTTACACTCTTGCAAAAATTTTGCATTTGAGCTTGAGCTATCGTTTAAAGTTCTGTTATTTAAGAAAAAATCTGCTATTTTTCCTTCCATGCTTGCTTCATAAAACCCTAAATTATATGGAACTGCTGATATTTCCTTTGTTTCTTTTAACATTCTTGTTATATTTTTTACATTATATTTAGAATCAAAGTCATATTTTCCCATCACAAATATTATATTTGTTTTTTTCTTATCAGGATATTGCTCTCTAAGCTGTTTTATTTCTTCAATTTCTTCTAATCCTTGTTTAAATGTAATCATAACAGCATCAGATTCTTGAAGTATTGCCGATTTATCCTCAACGCTCATTCTCTTATCTACATCTACAAGCACTAAGTCATATTCTTTATTTGCAAACTTTAAAACGTCTTTATAATATGATGTTACCGTGTTGTAGACTTTTGGATCTTGCGTTGTTGGTGATGGCAGTACATCTAACCTGCCTTTAAATACAACTTTTGCATAGTCTCTTATAATGTTAGATGATGTTCTATTACTTTGTATTACTTTTATTAATCCTTCAAAACCATTTGCAATCCCACCTGTTTTCGCTCCATTTTCTGGAACTATTCCATTGTTTTTCTTTCTTTCCCAAAAGCAATCTTCCATTGTTGTTTCTTTAAAACCTGTTGACACAATAAGAATTTTATTATTATGGTCAATTGCCATTTCTGTTCCTATTGCAACTACAGCCAAGGTCTGTCCTGTTTCTTTTGCATTATTTCCCCAAAAAGATACTACTGCCATATTATACTCCTCTTTCTATTTGCCTACATGCTTTTTTTACTCCATTAGAGTCTCCACATATATCTTGAGTCCATTCCATAAGTGATGTTTTATATTCATTGCTTAAGCCTTTAAATCTTATTTTAGATAATCGTTGGTTTTCTTTAATAACATCTAGGTCTTCATTTAATAATGGAAAATATATTTTATCTTGGTTCCATTTTACTCTACACCCAGTAGCTATATAATTAAAATAATCATCTTCTGTCTGTGACATCAAATTAGAAAAATACACCTTTGTTATTTCAACAGGTAGTGAAAGTCTTTTTAAGACTTCCACACCTTTTTTTAATGCATATAAATCAAATGACGTTACAAAGTAGGTTTTTTTAGAACTATAAACATCAAAGTTGTTCAACAAATCGGAGTTATCTATATCTATAAACATATAATCATAAGTAAATGCTGCAGATTGTGGCATTCCAAGATATGTTTTTATATCATTATAATTTGTAAATCCTATAGCAAAATCTATGTTATAATAATTGGTTATATATTCATTTTTATTTTCTACAGTTGGTATAACATATTTTGATTTTTGAGTTATTGTTGCATCAACTATTATAACTTTTTTCTTCATTTCTGTTAAAATTTTTGCAATGTACATTATAGAATCTGTTTTATCATATGCTCCTATAAAATTTATCTTTTCCATTTGTCTCCTCCTAGAAGTTTAGTGCATATTAATTACCAGATAAAGCATCTAGATAATCTTGTCTTTGTTCTTGTGCTGTTGAAACTTCTTGTTTAACTCCACTACTTATGTTTGAAGTTGCATCATCTACATCAATAGAATTCTTTGAGCTATTTATATTGTCTCTTACACTTGTATTTGAATTATATCTTGTTAATAGTGCCATTTTAGCTGTATTTACAATATTAGAGTCGTTGTCTCTCATTAAGCTTTGAACTTCTGCACTTGGCACATATGTTGGTGTTGCTTTTTCCTGTGTACCAGGTTCAACATATTTTGCAGTATAAAGAACAGAGCCCTCTATTAAATAGTTTTCAACTATAGCATTACTCATTGCAAGTATTTCATCCTCTGTTAGTTGAAGCCAAATAGTATTTGCGGAATCTACTCCATCTATTTGTGGTATTTCAACTTTTTTCTTAGACACAACTATATAATCTAATCCAGAAGGAAGTCTAAATCTAATATCAATATAGTCTTCTGCTGCAATTTGGCTTGAAAGTCTTAGCATATTATATTCTTGAACTCTTAAATCTGCTGTTGTTTTTTCATCTGATTTTGCAATCATAGATGAAGTTACAACTGTATTCGCTTTCATGTCTATTTTAGCAATTAATGGTGGAGTTGTAAGCTCTATATATTCTTTTGAATTGTTATTTTCTATATAATATTCTCCTGTTGCATCTTCTGTTTGTAACTCAATATTTCTGCCGTCTCTTTGCAAATAAGTTTTTCCATTATTTGTTATTACAGGATTTCCACTCTTATCTTCTAAGAAATAATTTGTTAAATTTGTTATAGTTGCAGTACCATTTGATGGAACTGTATTTTTATCAACATTTTTAGTAGTTATCAAATCACTTGTTATAATTTGTCCTGATACCACATCACTCTTCAAAACACATACTTTGACATAGTTTTCAGCCATTTTTGCTTGTTCATCTTGCAATTTTTTCATTTGCAAAAATAAATACGCAACAACTAACGCCATAATTATAAAAGTTATTAATACTCCTAATATAAATGAATTTCTCGCTTTTTTTTGCATTGGATTTGTAGCCATACTTTTTTCCTCCTAAAAGTCAAATATTTTGACAAAATTATTACTTATATAATTGTACAACAAATTAAGAGTAAAAACAATATTTTTTTTGCTGTAATTTAAGTTTAATTGTATTGTAATATTTTTGTAATATATTCTGATAATTAGCAAAGGAAAAGACTAGGTCTGATGCACCTAGTCTCTTTATGTTCTTTGAAACATTTATTGCAATTGCTATAATTATAATAGCACTTTTTCATTATATTTCAAACAAAAATCTCATTCATATTTTATATAATCTATCTTCTACATCTACAATTATATCCATAGTAATTTCTATTTAAGTTATAACTGCAATTGCCTCTACAGCAGTTTCCACATGAGCAACTACATCCATTGTTATTATTGTTTTCATCTATACTGTTATCTCCATTGTCTATTACTTGGTTTGCATTTAATGTATTTGTATTAATGTTTCGCGTATTTATGTTTCTTAATGTTATTCCATTACACATAAAGTTGCATACTGCTCTAAATATTAAAGCCGTAATATATGAAATTATTGTGTATATCACCGTAAATATTAGTAATCTTATATCTCCTACCGCAAATGTAACTATTAAAAATATTGCAAAAAAAGTTGCCGCTACAAGCCATGGACACTTAAGTATTTTCTGTAGGACAATAGATAATATAATAACAGCAAGTGGTATAGCAAAAAATAATAGTAATAAATCCATATTATATCACATTCCTCTCTAAGTTTATGTTTTATATATAATATGGGTTCTTACTATTATTCGTTACAAATTTAATTATATACAACCTGTACTAAATACAATCCATGTGCAGGAAGTGTTCTTCCTGCTCTTTGTCTATCTTTTGATTCTATTATTTCTGGTATTTCTTCTGGTTTGATTTTTCCAAGACCAACATCCAATAATGTTCCTGAAATTATTCTTACCATGTTGTACAAGAAGCCATTTCCAGTTAACTCAATTATTATGTTGTCTCCTTCTTTTCTTACTTCTGCTTTATATATGGTTCTTACACTGTTTTTTCCACTTGTTCCACTAGATTTAAATGCCTTGAAATCGTGTTCTCCTTCAAAATATTTTGCCGCTTCTTTCATCTTTTCCGCATCTAATTTTATTGGAAAACAGTATTGTAAATTTCTATATATAGCTGTTCCATATTCGGAATTGTTTATAACATATCTGTAAGTTTTTTGTTTTGCATTATATCTGCTATGGAATCTCTCGTCTACTTCTTCTGCCTTTTTTATTATAATGCTATTTTTTAATTGAGAATTTATTGCTATTGCCATTTTTTCTATTGACATATTAGAGTTCGTTTTAAAGTTTGCAATTTGACCTAATGCATGAACTCCAGCATCGGTTCTTCCCGAGCCTATAAGGTCTACTTCTTCTTTTGTTATATTAAATATTGCTCTTTCTATTTCTCCTTGAATGTTTAATTTATCTGGCTGTTTTTGCCATCCATTATAGCATTTTCCATCATATTCTATGGTAAGTCTTATATTTCTCATATTATTTGTCTGCTTCCTTATTTTCTTTACTTTCTTCTTTATCTTTTTTCTTTAACTCTTGAATATTCTTCAATCTTGCTAATTTGTTCTTTTCTTTCTCATCCAATCTGTTTGTTATGATATTTTTTATTAATATTTTTTTCAAAGCCTCTTCTTTAACATCTACAATTAGAGTTCCATCTTTTGCAATAGATATTTTTCCAGACTCTTCTGATACGACTATTGCTATTGCATCATATTCCTTAGAAATCCCCACTGCAGCTCTGTGTCTCGTTCCTAATTCTTTTGAAATATCTGTATTGTTTGCAAGTGGTAATATACATGCTGCTGCTGCAATTCTGTTATTATTAATTACAACTGCACCATCATGTAACGGAGTCTTTGGGACAAATATATTTACCAATAATTGTGGAGATATTTCAGAATTCATTTCTATACCTGTTGATATAATATCACTCAAGCTGATGTCTCTTTGAATTACGATTAATGCTCCTGTTTTTGTTTTTGCAAGTTCTTCTACAGCAATTACAATCTTGTAGATATCTTCTCTTGTTTTAGTTTCTATACTTTTGTCCATTCCAAATAAATTTGTAAACTTGTTTGTTCCAATTTGTTCTAATCCTCTTCTTATTTCTGGTTGAAATATTACAACAAGTGCAATTACTCCAGAAGGCAAAAATGCCGTTAAAACAGAGTGTACTATTGTTAAATTAAGTATTCCACTAAGCCATGTTATAAGAATGAACAAAATTATTCCCTTTATTAATTGCAATGCTCTTGAACCTTTCGCTATTTGGAACATTTTTACTACAATAAATATGACTATTGCTAAATCCAAAATTAATGATACTAGTTTAATCGGATATTCTTGTAATAGCTTAAAATATTCAGATATACTATTGCTCCATGTTGATACTATACTTGTTATAAAATTTTCCTTCATTTTTTGCTGTCCTTTCTTCGTAAAAATAAGTCCATCATTATAAAACATTTAGACGTTGTTAAACTCTATTTCTAGAATTTAATCAACGTCAAATTTTATTATTGCATTAGGTAAAATATAAGTGTTGCAGACACTGCCAATACCATTAATAAAGCTAAAAGCGCTGCCATTACTTTTACAAATATTTTTCCTGCCTCATGTTTTTTCTTTGCCATAATTTTCATATTCCTTTCTTGTGTTAACTATTTTATTTCTACACTTTCATACTTATTTTAACATTTTTTTATTATTATTTCAATAATTCTGCTAATGTTATTATAAACATTGCATGAGCCCAACCTAAACCAATTGCCCAACTAGGCTTCATTGTGTTGTTATCTACCTGTTCTGATATAAATCCTAATGAAGATGTACTGTTTACAACAAAATTAAAACATTCTTGAGCCATCTTCTTATTTCCTGCTTTTAAATAATACATTGCCATCCACAAGGTTGTAACTGGCCATGGGTATTTTCCACCCATGTAACTGTCTTGTTCAAACCTTAAATATCCACCTGTATATGTACGTAGTGTCATATTTATTTTTTCAACAGTGTTTAAAACTTTTTTCTCATCAGCTCCAAACAATTCGAATGGATAAACAGCTCCTATTGTACTAATATCCATTTTACTATCTTCCGTATTTCTGCGTAACACTTTAGTATTTTCATCATACAAATTATTTTCAACATACTTTCTTATATTTTCTATTTCATCTTTTATTTTTTGTATGTCTTTTGCTATTTTTTCAAGTTTCAATCTATTATTTTCGTATTTAGGTTTTATCTCCTCATACATTCCAATCATAGCATTAAATGCACCATAAATACTTGCAAGCGAATATAAATGAACACCTTCGTTCATTTCCCACAAGTCGTAGCTTACATGCTGGTAGATTTGGTCTTTTTGTCTACCTTCTTTTATTACCTGCTCTTCTATCTCTTTTTTTACTAAGTCTTTTTCTTCTTTTTCGTCAAAAACATTTTCTAAATATTTGAATAAAAAATGTAATGCGTTTTCACACATTTTCATATTACTCTGTAAAAATTTTAGTTCTTTAGTGTTTTTATAATGCTCATAAACACCATAAATTACACTTGCTGTCTCATCTATTTGGTATCCCCAACAAGGTGCTAATGTGCCATCTGTATAAAATCTTTGCTCCCACATTCCATTCTTGCTTTGAGTTTTTTTGCAGAAATTTTCATAGAACTTGTCTGTTTCTTTTTTCATATTCAAATAATCAAAGGCTTTTGTAATAAACACTGCATCTCTTGGCCAGCAATACGAATATCTTCCACTCTTTTCTCTGTTTTCATCTATCTCAACAGTTGCAGATACTCCTCCTGTTTCCTCATTTTGTAATAAAGGAAACAGCAATATTGTACGTTTATATATTTCTTTCACTCTGTCATTCACAAGCTTGTTGCTATTTTCTCTTAAATTTAATCCATCATGCTTTTCCAAATAGTTTGTCCAATATTTTTTCGCTTGAGTATATTCTTTATTTACATCTATTTTTTTATAATTTTCTATTTTTTCTTCGAGTTCTTCCATATTTTTTATATTGTTGTTATTCTCAATGTATATAAACAAAGTAAAGTCTATCTGGTCACCTGATTTCAATTGTCCAAGATTATAACTTACAGCAGAATCATTAGACATTCCTATATAATCTTTATCAGTTAGCACAGCTTCTCTAAAGCAACTCTCTACATCATTAATTCTATGCCCTGATATATTTTTATTTGCAAATATGCTGAATGAAAAATCATGATTATATTGAATTAAGCCATTATCTATTACTTTTCCAGACACCATATTATTATCATTTGAATATAATTTTGAGCGTACCAAAAAGCTTAAATCTAAGTCAAGCTTATTTCCATTTACAATTGTGTATCTCTTTGCAATTATGTTCTCCTTAACAAGAGCAAAGTCAGTCTGTCTTATTTTTATATTAAAATATGTATTCTCAATTTCAGTATTTAAAATATTTGTATTGTCAGTATAATACTGGTTGTATCTGTTATTTATGTCTTGGTGAAGATAAATAATTGCAGAATCATTTACCTTCATTCCAACATGGAAAAAGTCCACAAATTGCTTAAAATCTACACTTGGATAGTAAGCCCTTAGTAGCTCTCCAGTGCTACTAAAGGTTGCTCTTACATTCTTATTTCCAATAACCGCATCATTAAAAAATTTATTACTCATTGGTTTTCTCCTTCATTTTTTCGAATTATTTATCATTTCCAGTTGCAAAAGAATTAAATTTGACTTTAGCCAAAATTGTAATTATTTTGCAACTTAACTGTTCTCTATAATATCAACAATTCTCTGCTCCAATTCCTTAACCTTTTCATTAACTCTTTTTACATCATCATCGCTTCTTTCTTTTGATAGAAGGTCTTCTTTGATGATGTTTTTCATATCTTCAATTTCTTCTTGTAGTGTCTCTATTCTGTCTAATACTTCTAACCTTAAATAACGTTTATCTATTGGATCTTCGTATTTCTTTTCTACTGCAAAATTGTCATCTAGCGTATATTTTTCTCCATATCCAGGTATTGTAACTGGAATTTGTGTTGTGTCTACAATTTTGTTTTTCAAAACCAGTTGCCCATTAGGTTCTCCATGTACTAAGAATATGTGCTTTGGCTTTTTTATGAATGAATATACGAAATTTAGTAGCCATTCTTGGTCAGCATGACCAGAATATCCTTCTATATATTCTATTCTAGCTTTTACGCTAAACTCTTCTCCGAATATTTTAACTTTTTTTGCTCCATCGACTATACTTCTTCCAAGTGTTCCTGGTGCTTGATATCCAACAAATAATATTGTGCTGTTTGGATTCCAAATATTATGTTTTAAGTGATGTTTTATTCTTCCAACTTCACACATACCACTGGCAGAAATTATTATTGATGGTTCATCACTCTCATTTAATGCCTTAGATTCGTCTGCTGTTCTTGTAAATTTTAGTCCAGGAAATTCTAATGGATTGTCTCCTCTTTCCATAATAGCTTTTGTTTCATCATCAAATAAATCTTCATTATTTTTGAATACCTCTGTTGCAGATATTGCAAGCGGACTATCAACATAAACAGGTGCTCTCATCAATGTTTCATACTCTTTTTGGAAAGCTTCATCTTTACTTCTCTCTTCTTTTATTATGTTTAATTCATATAAAATTTCTTGAGTTCTTCCAACAGCAAATGAGGGAATTACAACTGTTCCTCCATTGTCAAGTGTCTCTGATACAATATCTAGAAACACTTTTGCCTTGTCATGTGTTCCAACATGCAATCTATCTCCATATGTAGATTCCATTACTAAATAATCTGCATCTTCTATCATGGTTGGTTCTGAAAGCAGTGGAATATCATTATTTCCTAAGTCCCCTGAAAATACTGTTTTTGTAGTCTTTCCGTCTTCATCTACCCAAACTTCTATTATTGAAGACCCAAGCATATGCCCAGCATCGTTAAATCTAACATGAATATGTTCATCAATATCAATAATTTCATCATATTTTATTGGTTTAAATATTTCCAAACATTTTGTAGCCTCTTCTGCAGTGTAAAGTGGTGGCTGTTGTTTTAATCCTTTTCTTTTTCTCTTATTATTCTTCCACTCATTTTCTTGTTCTTGAATGTGTCCACTATCTGGTAGCATTATCGAACATAGCTCACATGTTGCTTTTGTAGCATACACTGGTCCTCTAAAACCTTCATTATATAATTTGGGAATACGACCAGAGTGGTCTATATGTGCATGTGTTAAAAGCATGAAATCTATGTCAGCTGGATTATACAAAAATGGTGCTTCATTCTCCATTTCATCTGTTGCTTTTCCCTGGTACATTCCACAATCGACTAAAAATCTCTTGCCGGCTCCCTCCACCAAAAAGTTAGAGCCTGTAACCATTTTTGTTGCTCCTAAAAAAGTTATATTCATTCGTTTTTCTCCCTTCACATTTAAATAACAATCTGCATGTTTATAAATTTAATTATTTTCACAGTTTATTATTCAAATTTTCTATTATTTCAAAAATAACGGAATTTTTTTGTTTAGCTTTACGTTTAGTGATTTTAAAGTATATACAGTTTCATTATATATACTTTCAGCCTCTTTTTCATCATATATACTAACAGCAATTTGGCTTTGTACTTCATTTACATACTGTATTTCTTTTATCTTATTTATCTTTATTTGTATTTCTTTTAAATCTATTATCTTTGTTATGAATATATATTTCAAAATTGCATAACATATGCTTGTACTATTAGAGAAATTAGTTATTATCTCTTTATCTATACAATTATCAATTATAATATTCATTACTTTTTCAATTGACTCTTGTAGCTCAGGCTCTTTTCCAATTACTTCATTTTTTGTAATTGGTATCATACAATAATATCTAAATTCATATAGTACTTTTTCTAAAAAATCTTTATCTTCCAAATTTTCTTCTATTTTTTGTTGATAATATTTTAAAACTTCTTTTTGAAATTCTATTATTTCTTGTTTTCTTAAATCTCCGTTCTCTGCTAGTTCTATTACATTTTTTAACAATGAACATTCATTTTCCATATTCGTTTTTTGTTTAGAAAAATTTCTTGGATCTAGATATCCATTCATAGTTTTTAGTTTCTCAACTTGTGCTTTTCTTTCATTTTCTAGTATATCATATAAAAAACTTACACTAAATATCTTATCCTTATTTGGAAGTTTAGAGTTTCTATTAATATATTCTTTTTTCAATTTTTCTTTATCATTTAAAGTCTCATCTATTTCTCTAATTTTACTTGAAATCATTTTCTTTTCTTCTGTAATCTTATTTAGCAAGCTTACTCTATCTTCCATCAAAAATAATAGTCTTATCAATTCATTTAACCTTGATGTAATCTCAGTTTTTGTCTTTTTGTCTTGTTTTGCAATAATAGCTAGAATTATGGTATATAACTTCTGATAAAACAAATTTGGACTTTGAAAATTCTGTTCATAAATCTTTTCTTTAAAATTATCGTCTAATTTTAGTTTCAAAAGTATCATGTTTTGAAATATCAAATTATATTCAAAATCATTCTGCTTTTTTATATTATTGTTCCAAGACCAACCATCAAAATCACGTATAACCTCACTTCCATTAATGCTTTTTGCTTTAAGTAAAAACTCATTTATTGCATTTTTATAATACTTGTTCTTGGTTATTTCCAATTGGTTTTTGCTATACTTTTCTTGTAGCATATTCATCTGAATTAAAGAATATAAAATTGCCTCCTCATTTGCATATACCAAAATAGAGCCTCTATCTGCATCTATTTTGCAAACCACATCATCGTGTTCTAGAGGCTTGCTCTCTTCTGTTTCTGGTATTACTAGTTTTATTTCGAAACATTGTTTATCTATTATATTTAATATTTTCTCCATAAAATCTGCTTTTGGAAGTGCATTAAATTTTACTATAGAATAGTCTGCATATCCATTTTCAATTTTATATAACATACTTAATAATAAATTTTTTACACTCTCATCAAATGTCTTATTTTCCAATATTTTTTCCAATTGATTATTGTATTCATTTGAATTAAGCTTTGAAAATATTCGCATATTTCTTTTGTACCTTTCTAATATTCCAATTACATTATACTAAGTTGAAAAAGAATTAATTTTTATTTTCAACTACTATGAGTTTAATTCAGCCCATCTCTCTTTCGTCATAAGAACTTCTCTTGGCTTACTTCCTTGGTAGCCTGAAATAATACCTCTTTCTTCCATTTGGTCTATTATTCTACCTGCTCTTG
>OJMG01002068.1_pt1 | contig 17583 bp, 13 predicted proteins | sample 1597141 | NCBI WGS metagenome assembly OJMG01 (sample SAMEA2452119, study PRJEB22498) | human gut metagenome | biome: human feces; feature: human gut; material: feces | place: Australia | collected 2012 | reverse complement strand
GGGAGAAGAGGTGTTCCGGTTTTTGAGGCTGTTCAGAGTGGCAGCGAGTGCCAGACCGATGCCGTAGCTTGCACCGCCCTCAGTCAGGGTGTAGTAAGTATCCAGTGCGGTCTCGTCCAGGGTGGAAGCGGTCATGTTCTTGCGGTTCATCATGGTAAGTGTCCTCCGTTTTATGTTTGAATGTTTGTTGTTTGTTCTGTTGTGGAGCTCCGTGCTCCCTTGCGATGGCTAAAGGATACCCGACCAAGGTAAACGCAAGGTGAATATTTCTGTTTATCTTTTGTTTATCTTTGGGTGTATAATAGAGCCATACCATAGAAAGTGAGGAGAACGCCATGCTGAAAATTCTGGTTGCGGAAGATGACGTGAGCACCAACAAGCTGCTCTGCGCCATCTTAAAGATCAACGGCTATGAAGCGATCCCGGCCTTCAACGGCGAAGCGGCGCTGGACATCATCGACCACCAGCACATTGACCTGCTTCTTTCCTTCCTTACGGATAAAGTATCCCAATAGGCGGGCCATAAAACGACCACCTACATCTTTAAAAGCCAATGTAGGTCCGTGGAACAGCTCCAAAGAATAAATATTGTCTTTTACTTTCACTGCCGGTACATCAAAGTTCAATGTGTCATACACAATCTGTTTCAATGTTTCTGCCGGTACATCTGTTTTTGCCATGGTGGTTCTGGAAGACCAGTTAAAGGCCGTTTATCCGGAGATCGATATGGTGACAACACCTGTGGGCACAATCGAAAGTGTCTACACCGTAAATCCGGTGACCGGCGAAAAGACGTTGGACCCGAAACAGATGGTCTATCGCTACGAATGGTACGACTATACGTCAGCAGCCCTTCGCAAACACAACCTGGACCCGGCAGCCCGCGTGCGTAACACCGATATCCAGGTCGACCCTGACGAAGTGATCATGATATCCAAAGACACGGCCTACATCACCGAGGAAGGCGAGATCGTGAACGAAACCATCACACGACGGCTCAGCGGGCCGTGGGATTTCCTCCACACCCGTATCGTGAATATCTATCCGGACGAAAGTTGCTGGGTGAACGATTTCAACAATGCTTACAACGAACCTTATATGCGTATGTATTTCTCGCATCCGGGCTATGACGATTATCCTGTGGTAGGCGTTTCCTGGGAACAGGCGACAGCATTCTGCGTATGGCGCACCAACCTGTTCAAGGAATCTCTGAATTTCCCCAGCGGACAGGCCCTCGAACCGTTCCGCCTGCCGACCGAAGGCGAATGGGAATATGCGGCCCGTACAGGCAAGAACGAAAACAAATATCCGTGGGCAGGCGACGAGCTGGTGAGCGGAAAAGGTTGCTTCTTGGGCAACTTCAAACCGGGCAAAGGCAACTATACGGAAGACGGCCATCTGATCACTTCGCGTGTCGGCTCTTTCGCTCCGAACGAATTCGGCCTCTATGACATGGCCGGCAACGTGGCGGAATGGACATCGACTTCTTATTCCGAATCCGGACCGAGCCAGATGAGCGACATGAATCCGGATCTGCGCTACAATGCCGCGAAGGAAGACCCGTATGCCATGAAGAAGAAGGTCGTACGCGGCGGTTCCTGGAAAGACGTGGCACAGTTCATCCGTTCGGATATGCGCACCTTCGAATACCAGAACGAAACGCGTTCATACATCGGTTTCCGTTGCGCCCGTACACAAATCGGTTTTTCGAGAGCAAAAGGTAAAAAATAACGCAGGGGCGGAGTTCGCCCGCCCCCTCTAATTAACGAATATACATTATATCATGGGAAAATATAGAAGATATAAAAACAGAGTAGAAATGTACCTCGCCAGTGAAAAAGGCAAGCGGGTACTGAATTTCTGTTATAGCTGGGGAGCCTCCATCGTTATTATAGGCGCCTTGTTCAAGTTGTTGCACTTGCCGTATGGTAACCAAATCCTGTTTGTGGCCATGACGGTAGAAGCATTGGTATTCTTTATCTCCGCTTTTGAAAAGCCATTCAACGAATATCACTGGGAAGAAGTGTTCCCGGTTTTGAAATCGAAGAACCCGCTCGACCGTCCGGATTTCGCCAACACGCCTATGTCCAATCTGGTCAATTCGCCTGAGAATACGACCGACGACGAGGTTGCTGGCGGATTGAATATCAACTTAGGCGGCAAGCAGACTACCGGACTGGGCAATCTCGGCCTGGATGTGAGCGAAGAAGATACGAAAAACCTTTCCGACAGTATCAAGAAACTGAGCGCCGCCGCCGAACAGATCTCCAAGATGGCGGAACTGACGGAAGCGACGCAGAAATATCTGGAACAGCTTTCGGGTATGTCCGAGAATATGGAACGTTTCAGCCAGGTGACGCATTCGCTGACCGACGTTTCCGACACACTTTTGAACTCGTATAAGAGCATTACGGATAATTCGGATGGCATCAACCAGAATTCCCGCGGTTACGTGCAGCAGATGGAAATGCTGAACCGCAACATCTCCGGCTTGAACACGATCTACGAAATACAGTTGAAGAGCATCAGCTCGCAGATCGAATCGATCGAACATATCAACAGTGGCTTGAGTCGCATTCGCGAAATGTATGACGGCTCCGTTGTCGACAGTTCCGTGTTCCGCAATGAAACGGAAAAGATGACGCGACAGTTGGCCGAATTGAACCAGGTATACAGCCGCCTGTTGCAGGCTATGACGGTCAATATGGGATACCAGCAACCGGCGCAGCCCGCACAACCTGTTTACCAGCAGCAACCGCAGCCCGCACAGCAGCAGAATTACCAGCAGACCTATCAGCAACCGTACGGATATCAGCAGCAGGCTCCGTATACAAACAACCCAATGAAGTAAAGAAATATGGCAGGAATATCAAATAATCCCAATTCTCCCCGTCAGCGGATGATCAACCTGATGTATCTGGTGTTCATCGCCATGATGGCACTGAACGTGTCGTCGGAGGTGCTGGATGGTTTTGAGTTGGTGGAAGGTAGCTTGCGAACCTCTATCGATAACTCCTCCCGCCGAAACAAGATTGTAGCGGACGAGATGGAAGCTTATTACCAAGAGAATCCCCAGAAAGTGGGTGAGTGGGCATTGAAGGCCCGTGAGGTGAAAAGAGCCTCAGATAGCCTCTATACGTATATACAAGATTTAAAGATCCGTATCGCTAAGGTAGCTGATGGCGAGAATGCCAACGTAAACAACATCGAGCATAAGGATGATTTGGAAGCCGCCTCCCGTGTAATGCTCTCTCCTGTAAGCGGAGAAGGTAAAAAGCTGAGAGCGGAAATTGATAAGTACCGTATCTGGATGGGCGGCTTTATCGAAGATTCGGCGAAGACTGCCGTATTGGAGGCGAACCTAAGCACGACTCCCCCTCATAAAGCGGGGATCAATACCCGTACTTGGGAAGAGGCTTTGTTCGAGAATATGCCGGTAGCGGCGGCTGTTACCCTGTTAACAAAAATGCAAAGTGACGTTCGCTACGCCGAAGGTGAGGTCTTATCGAACTTATTGAATAGCGTAGACGTTGGCGATTACCGCGTGAACCAGATCACGGCGCAAGTAATACCGGAAAGCCAGATCGTAATGCGAGGAAGCCAGTACAAGGCGAATATCGTATTATCGGCGGTAGACTCTACGAAACGTCCTACGATCTATGTAAACGGAAAAGAATTACCTTACGAGAATAAAGGAGTCTTCACGGTGAATACCGGAGCTGCCGGGACATTCCCGATCAAAGGTTATATCGAGATGCCGAATAGCGACGGCAGCATCATGCGCCGGGATTTCGAGAGCGAGTATTTCGTGACCGAGCCGACAGCTACCGTGGCACCGACATTGATGAACGTATTATATGCCGGTATCGCCAACCCGATGCGTATCGCCGTCCCGGGTGTACCGAGCGGTAATGTGACAGCTACCATGACGAACGGCACATTAACCCGCAGCAAGGATGGTTGGGAAGCCCGCCCGTCTAAAGTAGGGACGGAAGCCGTGATCACGGTCAACGCTCGCATGGCGGATGGCCGGAACATAGAGATGGCAAAGACTACCTTCCGCGTGCGTGCCCTCCCCGATCCCCTACCTTATATCGAGTATAAGGATCAAAACGGTAACGTCCGTAAGTTCAAGGGAGGTATGATCGCCAAACGTAGTTTGGTAGAGGCTGACGGTATTCTGGCCGCTATCGACGATGATTTGCTAAATGTAAAATATACGGTATTACGTTTTGAGCTGACTTTCTTCGACTCCATGGGTAACGCTATCCCGGAAGTGGCCGAAGGAACCAACTTCTCGCAACGTCAGAAAAACTATATCCGCAATTTAAGTAAGGGTAAACGTTTTTATATCACCCGTGTAGTTGCGAAAGGTCCGGACGGTATCGAACGTACCATACCGACTATCGAAGTAATCGTAAATTAAGATTCGCAGTATGAAACATCTGTATTACATAGCCGCTTTGGCCGCCACTTTTTTAACAGCGATGCCTCTTCATGCGCAAGAAGAAGTTGAGAACGAAGCTACGCAGCAACAACAAACGCGTCGCCGTTCGCCTCAAGCCAGCCGTGGGGAAAGAAACGATAAGAAAGATACCGGTTTACCCGAACTGACCGTACGGGCCCAAGATATGAACGAGCGTTTGACGCAAGAGATCGGGAACGCTCGCTGGATGCGTATTATCTACCGGCAGGTGGACTTGATGAAAGAGCAGAACGCTCCGCTTTATTACCCGACCCGCCCGATGAACGGACAGATGAATCTTTTCTCCGTAATCTTCCAGCTTTTAGGTGAGAACAAGATCAAGGCTTATGAGTATCTGGACGGATACGAGGAATTTGACGAAGCCCATTTGATCAACTTCAAGGATTTGCTGGATCGCTTCTACATCCTTTATGAGGAGATACCGGGGAGAGCGGGTGAGGAACCGACTTTCGTAATCAATGAAAGCGATATACCTGCAGCCGACGTGCGGTCTTACTATGTAAAAGAAGCATGGTATTTCGACCAGAATAATTCCGCTTTTGATGTCAAGATATTGGCGATTTGCCCGATCCTTACCTCTACAGGTGATATGGGAGAGACAACCATGCCTATGTTCTGGCTGCCTTACGAGAACATACGTCCGTATATCAGCAATTCATACATCATGACGTCTAATATGAATAACGCCATGACTTTTACGATGGATGACTATTTCCGTCGCCGGATGTTCGAGGGGGATATCATCAAGACCCAAAACTTGATGAATCTGCCATTGCAGGCGTATTGCCCGACACCGGATTCCTTAAAGAACGAGCAAGCTCGTATCGAAGGTCAATTAACCAGCTTTGAGAAATCACTCTGGTATCAACCGGATACGACTCAAGTAGCGGTAGACAGCAAAGCCGCGAAGAAAGCAGCCAAGAGAAGTGCCCGGAAAGACAAAGGCTCCACCAAGGAGGCCGCTCCAGAGAAAGCTGCTAAAGTAAAAGCGCCGAAAGCAGAGAAATCCGCCCCTGTGCGCAGTGTACGACGCAGAAGATAAAAAGAAGCACATATGCCTGTCATAGAGTAGAATCTATGATAGCTAAGAGAGCCTAATCTATGATAGGAAAGAGAACCTCGTCTCTGCCTTGCCATAGATTAGGCTCTCTTACATATTTCTACTTAGAACCTACCCATGTCCATTTATGCCAAATACCTTCCAACGGCCCATGTTTATGTCTTTCTGCCCACCATTTACAGAAGCGTACTTGCAAGAAGAAAAAGACGATACCGATGAACATACTGACCGTATAACCGCAGTAAGGAGCCAAATTCAAGCCGATCGGGAAATAGATCAACGCACCGAAAAAGGATTGCGACACGTAATTCGTCAAACTCATCTTCCCATACGAGCGCAAGACGGAAGTGAAACGCCTAAAGCCCTCCCATTGGTACAGTAACACGAAAGAGGAGACCAATACAAACGTGAAAGCGAATTTCTGCCACATATCAAGGACGACCCCGGCTGTCTGACGCACGATAGCGCTATCCGCCGTATCCATCAACAATACTTTCAGTTGGTATAAAGGACCGAAAGCAATTGCGGTAATTATCAAAGTCTTTATCCAAAAACGGGAATTCTCCTCCGAGGAGATAAATAGCTTCCTGCGCCCGATCAACATTCCCAGCATAAACAACCCGCAGGTCTGTACATACCGGCCGGCACCAACGGCCCAGAGTAAACTAGCCTTTTGTCCCAACGTCACGTTCTGCCAGATGAAATTCCATAAATCGCCCCGCTTCGTATGCTCCGCCATTTCAGCGTACATCGCTCCTACCCCTAAATTAGGTAATTGATAATCCGGATTAAACAGGCTAGCGATGTAATGATACCACTCCACCGGCTGTAATAAAAAGATAACAGCCGTTATCAAGACAGCCTTATCGCTCCATTTACGCACGATAAACAAAACAACGCCCACGATCGCATACAGCAACAGCACATCGCCTGCCGGATAGAAAGCGGCGTTCAACGTAGCAAAGAGCGTCAGCAACAACATCCGCCAAAGAAAACGGTAACCGAAGTCCTTCCCCTTCGCCTGCTGGTTCGAATACTGTATATAAAAGGTAAAGCCGAATAACAAGGCAAAGATGGAATATGATTTCCCGGCGAACAAGCCGAACACCACCGTGAATACACCTTCATTCAATACGTTCAACCATCCCGGAAGCGTAGCCGGGTCCGGATAGACCGGATAGATAAAATGTTCCACATGATGCACTAATAAGATGGCCAAGACAGCGAAACCACGTAGCGCATCCACCACCTCTACACGAGGCGGCTTAGAGATTGTCGTTTGTTGCATATTATTTATTTGTTATTTGTTGTTTCTGTTAACCATGCTACCTTTTGATTGGACTCATGCGGTTGACCGATGATATCCGCATAAAGTTCCGGACGACGGGCATTTCGGTAACGATATCCTCCAGCCTGTCTCAATTTCTCGGGGATAGCCGTAGCGATCACGAAATCATCCCCCAGCTTACGGCATTCCGCCACGATATCGCCGAAAGGATCCAGAATCATCGAGCAACCGTTCTTGATCTCATTATAATCACGCCCAATCGGATTGGAGAATACCACATATACCGCATTGTCGTACGCCCTAGCGGGAAGCCATTTCATAAGCCAAGCACGTCCCTTCAGGCCATCGAACTCCTGTCGCAAGGAAGTCGGATCGTTTGCCCGGTTCTCCCACAACACAGGATCTATCAAACCAGCCCCGGGGCGAGGGGAAGGGGTACACATTGTCACGTGAGGCATGAAAATGATATCCGCCCCTAATAAGGCCGTGGCACGGACATTCTCTATGATATTATTATCGTAGCAAATCAATATGCCACATTTCCATCCCTTGATCTCAAAAACCACATATTGATCGCCCGGCAAGATATTCGGATTAATAAACGGATGTAGCTTGCGGTACTTTGCCTTCAAGCCATTGCCATCCACGCAAACTTGCGCTTTATAGATACGATCCCCATCCCGCTCAAAGAATCCGGCCAGTAGCGTGACGCCAAACTCTTTGGCGATGGCGATCAAGGCTTGCGTACTCTCCCCCGTGGGGATCGGTTCGGCAATAGCCAACAATTCCTCGCGAGACAAGTCCTTGGCAAACGTATATCCACAAACCGAGCATTCGTGAAAAGCCACTACATCCGCTCCCTCTACCGACGCTTTCCGGCACATCTCCCGGATGACTGAAAGATTATACACCTTATCGTTATCCCGTGTCTCGAACTGCACGGTAGCAATTTTTAATGGTTCCATGATATTTTGATTTAATTGGTTTATATATTTTTCGACTAGATTCGCAAAGATAACAATAATATACTACTTTTGCGGGATAACTTTTTCTACCGATCATGAATATCAGACAAACACGACAAGAAGATCTGGCCGAGGTAATGGCTATGTACGATTATGCACGCAGATTCATGCAAGAACATGGCAACGGCAATCAATGGATCAATGGATATCCTTCCGAGGAATTGATCTCCAACGAGATCAAGGCCAGCCATAGTTTCGTATGCGAAAATGAGCAGGGCGAGTTAGTGGGGACCTTTTGTTACATCGAGGGAATCGACCCTACTTACCTAAAGATCTATGAAGGCGAATGGCTGAACGATGAGCCTTATGCCGTGATCCATCGCATGGCCTCCAACGGTAAACAGAAGGGGATCTCCACCGAATGCTTGAAATGGGCGTTCGCTCATTGCGATAATATCCGTATCGACACGCACCGGGATAATATCGTCATGCAGAATTTATTGAAAAAGCATGGGTTCAAGCAATGCGGTATCATTTACATCTCTAATGGCACGGAACGCATCGCTTTCCACAAAATAGTAAATGCAACAAATAAAGAATCATGAAACATCCTATTGACCTAGAACATTGGAACCGGAAAGAGCATTTCCTGTTTTTCGGTTCCATGGACGACCCTTTCTTTGGGCTGACCACCCAGATAGACGTGACCTCCATCTATAAAGAGGCGAAAGCGGATCATGCCTCTTTTTTCCTCTATTCCTTACATAAGATTATGACAGCCGTTAATGAGGTGGAAGAGTTCCGGTACCGGATCATCGACAACATCCCTGTCTGCTTTGACCGAATCCACGTGGGAACAACGATCGGGCGGGAAGACGGAACATTCGGCTTCGGCTTCATCGAATATACACCGGACAGGCAACTGTTCCTTCAAAACGCACAGAAAGAGATCGAACGTGTGCAAGCTCTCACCGGCCTTTGCAAAGATAGGGAATCAGACCGGCAAGACTTAGTCCGTTTCTCCCCGGTTCCATGGATCGCCTTCACGGAGATGAAACACGCTTCCTCTTTCCGTACAGGTGATTCTGCCACCCGCATCTCCACCGGAAAGCTGATCGAGCAGAACGGACATTGGATGCTCCCTATCTCCGTAACGACTCATCATGGCTTGATGGACGGCAGACATGTATCGATCCTCTTAGATCGTATAGCGGATAAAGGTTAAAGACTTAGATAACAAACACCCTCGCCCTTAGAAGATCGACCATTTGCTTTTTAAGGGCAGAGGCATTCAATGGCTTAGAGGCATAAGCATCGAATCCGCTATTCATGACCTGTTCCTCGTCCGACGCAAAAGCATAGGCGGTAACGGCGATGATGGGAATGACTTCTGAGAGCTTACGGATTTCCTTGGTCGCCTCATATCCGTTCATTTCCGGCATATTGATATCCATTAATACGATATGAGGCTCATATTCCTTAAACAGCTCCACCGCCTCCTTTCCGTTCCAAGCGTGTACGATTGTGTAATCATTCTTCAGTATAGTCTCGAAAAGCTTGAAATTGCCGGCGTTATCTTCAGCGATAAGTACCGTCAACTTATCTTTCTCAACCTTTATCTTCTCAAAAATGACATCCTCCCTCACAGGTTTCTCCGGCGCTTTGTAGGGGAAGGTAAACCAAAACGTACTACCCTTCCCGATCTCAGACTCAACGCCCATCTCTCCCCCTAGATGATCGACAATCATCCGGCAGATAGAAAGTCCCAAACCAGTTCCTTGGGCGAAAGAATCCAACTTCACGAATCGGTCAAATATCGCTTCTTGTTGTTCAACGGAGATCCCCCGGCCGGTATCAGAGACATAGAAGCGCAGCATCTTTTTATTTAGGCAAGAATAACCGTAGCTTATAGAGCCTTGGTCCGTAAATTTAATGGCGTTAGTCAAAAGGTTGATGATAACTTGCATCAACCGATTCTTAGCGATAGATACATAACAATCTTTCTCCTTATGCTCAAACACCAGACGGACATTTTCATTTACGACCCTTTTACTCATGGAACGTTCCAGATCGGACAATAAGGTATTGACATCCACGTCCGAATACACGAACTCCAAGGTCCCAGCCTCTATCTTAGACAAATCCAAGATATCGTTTATCAATTGGAGTAGCAACGCATTATTATTCTCAATGATCTCGGCATATTCCTGTTTTTCCTCCAACACGTCTGTCTCGGCAAGGATATTGGAGAAACCTACGATAGCATTCAGCGGCGTACGTATCTCATGGCTCATATTAGCCAAGAAGGCCGATTTAAGGCGATTGGACTCCTCCGCCTTGTTTTTCGCCTCCAGTAATTCTCGCTCAACCTCTTTCCGGTCGGAAATGATCAAGGAAGAACCAACCAACGTGAGAGGTTTCCCGTTCTCATCCTTTTTCTCCACGGCGGCGCAAGCTTCCACCCACTCCAGCCCGTGCAATCCTTTATTCGGATTATAGATCCGGTATTCCTCCTTTATCTTATTCACCTTACCGAGGATAAGTGACTCATAAGCCTTCCTTACCTTTTCGCGGTCTTCCTTATAGATCTTGGAGAAATACTCGGTATCGGGAACCGTCAGCTGGTTCTCGTCAAATAGTCCGGAGAAATTCACGTTCACTGCCTTATTCACGTCACAAAGAATCGTATGCTGAACCAAGTCCCACTTCCAAGGAGTGACATTCGCCACGTCCAACGACATGGACAGTTTCTGGTTCACGGTGCGGAGCACTTGCTGCGTCTTCGCTAATTCCGAAACATCAACCATAAAAATATCCACACAACCCGGGGTATTCGCTGATATGATCAAAACATTGAAGTAACAGTCTGTCGGCTTGTAGTAATATTGTGTATTTATTTTTTTATTTTCCGAGAAAATAAGATGACAAATTTTTAAATACCGCGACATTTGCAACGGATGAATTTCCGAGCCTTTTTTCCCTATATAAGATTTGTCACACTTCAATAAAGCCTCCAATGCCGGATTTAGCTCTAAAATAACATAATCAGTGGGATACTCTTTTTCATCGAATAGGATACGTTGTTTCATATAGCAAATAGGCATACTATTGACCAATCTGCTATAATTTCGCATAAACATTATCTCTTTCTCCTGATACAATCGAATCCTATTCAATGACCGGATCCTCATGAACACAACAAAAGCAATAAATAAAAGAACACCGATCCCTGCGTTAACATAATCGCCATATTGTTCCCAAAACGTAGGAGGTCTCATATAGAATATCGTATCCGCAGGATAACCTGACGAAAACATCCCCCTATTTACCAAGACCGGATAGTTTAATACTGGATGGGGCTGATCCGGAATTATAATGGTATTGAATACTTCATTTCTCAAAAGTCCGTTAATCGTGTTAATAAGGGTATTGGAAATATTCGACGCAGGGAAGAAAAATCCTCCCGCCATACCATTCTCCACAATATCCATATCATTCAAGGTAAAGACAGGCAGATCCGTATACGAACTGATCATGCGGTAGGTATCCGAACTTAACACCTCTTTATTACCTTGTGTATGTAACAATATCCATGAGTAATATAATATGCCTGTCTGTTTGTCCGCATTTTGCAGAATATCTATCAATTCATCAGTCTGTATATCACCGGCAGTGACCAGTTCCAATTTGACATCCGGGAAATTATTGGTTATGGCTTTATGTATGGAATTCTGGTTTTGCGCACTAATATACCGCTTATCAGAAAGAAATAAAAGTCGACGCATATCCGGATTCGCTTGCTTCATAAGGGAAACTGTCTCCATGATATATTCCGGCACATAAATAATTGTCAATTCTCTCTCGGTCTCGACAATATCCGATAAGTTCTGTCGTTCTGGTTCAGGACAAGCTTTTTTGGAAAGATAATATTCCCGGGGAGCTAGATAGTCCTTCTCTACGCAAACCAAATAAGATAACTCCCCACCCCATTTCTCGTTGAGCCTGTCTTTTAACAAAGCGTATGAGCTATTACCTAGCAAAATGATTAATTTAGGGGCCTTCTTATATTTGTCCAATAAATATAAGGTAAAATCTTCCACGTCCTTCTCATTTTTCATCAGCATCACATCCATATGCTCCGTATAGGCATCAATATCCTCATTACCCGCTACCATACGTTCATAGATCGGAGTCGTAAAAATACGGCTCCAAGGCGTGGATTCCGTATAAGAATTAATAATAAGGATATAGTCCGCCTGTCCGTTATTTGATAGAGCCAAGCACTGGGATGAGATAAGTATCAACAAAATTGTTAGCAAAAAGATAGATTTATGGTAACCACCCTTTAATATCATGACCTCTTATTTATTTATACTACAAATCAAGAAAATGAGTCAAGCTTTATGCATATTACCCGGCTCTAATAAAGATCGTTCAAAGATACATAATAAATATTAACTACTACAGGATAAGGCACATAAATTACGCTACTATCCGTGAAATAGCTTTTCTATCGATCGATGAATTAAGCTTTCACTTACATCGAACCGGAATAACCATTCGATGTTTTCCTTATGAATCAGATCCATTAAATAAACATTAATTCTTTCCCAACACTTTTTAGCGAGAAGTTTTTGTTCCGATCGAAACGTTCTATGAACAGGACGAACGAACGGATCATTAAAAAATTATCACGATGGAAAGAGAAAGAGAACAAGGTTCTGACCGGCTTGACACGGAGGAACGCAAAGAGTTGAACGACTCTGATTTCGGATTACCCGAAGAACGGAAATATCCTATGCCGGACGCCACACACGTACGGGCGGCTGAATCCTATTTTCGATACGCTACCGATCAGCAAAAGCCAGAATTGGCTCGTAACATCTTGAGAAAAGCCAAAGAATTCGGAGTTGATGTCGAAAGTCCGACAATCTTAGAGTGGGCAAACCGATACTGACACCCACTTTGATCTCTTATTCACCAATATAACCGTATGTGTTTGGTAGCACATACGGTCATAGCAGGTTATTTACGCACCTGTAAAAAGCGTTTTGTCAAATATCTGCGAACCGGCTCGTCATAGAGTTTCAAACTAATGTAAGCCAACACGATACTGCCGACAACTAATGCCACCGCCTCCGGCCATGCTTCCGCGAATGTAAGGTTCTCCTTCTTCACCCACCCAAAATACAAGTATATAAGTGGATAATGTACCATATACAAAGGATAAGAGATATCTCCCAAGAATTTACAGATACGGGCGGAATGCTTATCGGTTGTTTTCCCGGAAGCCCCCAGATAAACAAGCATAGGGAATATTAGGATCGCACATACGGAATCATAGATACCGTTCATCCATAAAGCCTCGCCATTACCGACATATGGCATGGAGAGTAAAACGACGATCGCCAAGCTGCATATCCAAAAAGCTCCTTTGACAGGAATGGGCTTAAAAACGCGCGACATTAATAATCCGATAGAGAAAGAAAATAACACACGCAAGAAACCACCGATCAGATTGTATTCTTCCATCGTCCACCCCACACCCAGATGGCCCGCACCGGAAAAATTGAATATAGCGAACGAAGCCAATCCGATTCCCGCCAACACGACAAGCGCCGTAAGCGCCTTCGTTGACATCCGGCGAATAAACAACGCATACATAATATTCCCGATATACTCAAAGAACAAAGACCAACTAGGCCCATTCAAGGGATACATCTCTCCATTCCCGCGGATCTCAGGCCCGGAGCCGGGTACAGCCGGTATCAAAAAAAGGTTGATAAGCAAAGCTAGCATCACCATGGATATGGAGACCTGCGTACCATCCCACTTCTCACACCCTTGTATACAAAACGCGATAACTCCCAAAACAGCTCCAAGGACAACCATCGGATGCAAACGGATCAATCGACGTTTGATAAAATCCTTTGTCGTCATGGTTTTCCACCGGTCGTCATAGGCATAACCAATCACGAATCCCGATAGGATAAAAAAGAAATCAACGGCTAAATACCCGTGATTAAATCGTTGGTCGATAGGACTCGTCGCAAAGGCTTCGAATACATGATAAAATATAACCATTAGCGCGGCGACACCTCTCAATCCATCAAGAAGGTCATAATGAGGTTTTGTGTCCGCAAATGCGGCCGCTGAGATTTTTGAGTTTGACATTAATTGTTTGAGCTTATTTTTGATACTACTATTACTCCTAATTTCCGCAAAAATACAAAAAGGCCCCATCTTTCACGTTATTAGACAGTTCTTTTTTCATTAGTTACACATAAATAAGGTCGCAAAATACGAAGTCCCCAGCAAAGCTTACGCCTGCCGGAGACTTGTTTCTTTATCCGTACTCCATCCTCACGGAGGTACTTACGGACCTCTTAATTTATTACTTTAGTATTAATATTAATCCAACTCCCGCCTGTTCATCCGTCACGGATTACTTGGGATCGAAACCCTCACGGGAATTGTTGATTATCTTATTTCATTATTCCTTTATTGAATATCCTTATTTTACAGCTACTTTCACTGTCTCGTTACCTACCGTTACGAATACTACACCAGCAGGGGCGGCGATAGTAGCGTTGTCGGAAGTAAGAACTGTCTCTGCAACTGTCTGGCCTAATACAGTACGAACGTAAGCAGTCTCGCCTGCGGCACCTTGGACAGTTACGACACCGTTACCGGCTACAACTACGATAGAAGATTCTTTTGCGTCGATAGATTCGTTGGCTGTCGGAACCTCTGTGCCAAGCGTGAAGACCATTGCCTTTTCTGGATTTGTTGTTAAACCTAACATACCATTCAAAGCATATACATAAGCTGTCTTATAAACATCACCCTTTTTGACCTTTCTTTGAGAAGAAACGAAATATTCATCATCTCCCTCCGCAAGTGTGATATTAAATTTGAACGCATCCAATCGATCTGTTGATTTCACGCTCTTGTCATCGTTAAGCTCCTTAACAACCTTAACGGTCTCACCTTTCACGGTAGTAGTGATTGTATCAACCCCCGTAAGGATAGCCGGGCGGAAGATAACCTTCGTCTCAGACTTGCCTGAACCTTCCAAATAATATTTCTCGTCCGTATATTGTTGCGCAGAACCTTCAACGAAATAATGCAAAGAATCTGTCGGATTGAACATGAACATTCTCTCAGCCGGTTTTTCCTCACCTTCAGCCACCTCAATACCCTTAGAGATATAGAATGACGGAGTCTTAGCCTTGCTATCCGCTGTATCTAACCAGAAGATCATGCTTTCAGCGGACAAGATGCCCTCGTTGAAGCCATTCTTATTCAACTGATAGTTGATAGAGCCTAACATATTGTCGAAAGAAGCGTGACGAGGTTTAGCGGCCAATGACGGGTTGAACGGATTAGCGTCCAAAACCTCAACGTTAGCGTAAGTCTTATTAATATCATCAGCAGATTGGTAACGATTGGCCGCATAAGTAATAGCCATAGAAGTAGTATTTACGCTAGCCATTTTTGCACTACTACCAGTTGAGCCATCATAGCTAAGCTTACCGTCTGTTACAGCGCTCACCGCAACTAAAGAATAAGCGCCAGCGGCATTCTTAACAACAGCGAACTCTGTAGCGGCATCAGCAGCCTTATCTCTAGATGCGGCAGCGCCAAGATATTTAGCATCATCACCTTTGGCTTCCGTATAGCGTAAAACATAAGTCGGGACAACCAATGTATCGCCATCAGCCTTCATGACAACCTCTCCCTTATCATTTAAATAAGCGAAAGCATTTGTGCTTATCACATAATCCTCAACACCTTGCAGAGATTTAGTAGAATGATCTTTAGCTCCCTTTATTCTTTCCGGATAAAGAACGATTAAATTCTCCTCTTTGGTTGAAGCCTTCATTGTTTTAGTAGCATTGTCATCAATAGCGTAAAGAGCTTTCTCTCCGAATAATGCGTCCTTACCATTGAATGTCATCTTAAAGCCTTCAGCGATCTGAGTATCCGTGAATACCTTATATCCGTCCGTACGAGTCGTAGCGATCGTGTTGAACTTAACGGAAGTCTTGTTCAGCGCTAAATCATCCGTTACACCATTAGATGCGCTAGTCTCATCTCCAGAGATTGTTACGTCCTCTCCGTCATAAGTTGCTTTCTCTACCTTATATCCACCTTCTTCTCCATTAGGCTGCAAGCGCAATACCAACTCTTTAGCAGTCTCACGGTTTTTCAATGTAAATGTGTATTTACCATCAAAACCAGCGACAATCCATTGAGCTACCGGCATAGTAAAGTCTACGTTATTATAAGCGGCAACACTTAGAACTGAACCATTAGCAGGATTTATGGTCAAATATTTATGATACTCTGTCTGAATACCAGGCTTATCTTCTTTACTCGTAGTAGCACTAGTGAAGTAGATATTAACCACATTCTCAACATTCTTCTTCAACAATACTGAAGCGTTAAGGTAAGAGTTTGAGCCTAATTGCGGGTGGATAGCGGAATATTTAGACTCCTCAGTTAACACCGTAGTCACATAAGTCTTCGTATCAGAAACAGAAGGTCTAACTCCCGCTACATATACCTCTGTACCAGCCGTAGCCTTATCCACCTTGAAAGTGACTTTCAAAGTTAATTTACCTTCCTCATTCAACGCGTCTTTCGCTGTAATAGTGAAAGCAGCATTGGCTGTAGAGTCAGCGGATGTAGCGACAGCGCCCTTCATCCAATACAAAGAATAACCTTCGTTATCTTGCTTACCATTGATATCATAACGAGATTTCGGGTTCGGGTTAACAGCCAAGAATTTAACATCTTGAGCAGCAGCCAAGATATCGTTAGCAACTGGAGTCTCAGCATTAACCTTACCTAAGAAAGCATCAACCTTCTTAGAATCACCACTTACGAAATAAGTACCAGCAGCCAACTTAGCCTCGCCTGCACCAGTCTCTGCAATCTCATCAGAGAAAGTCACCGGCTTTACCTTATCAAACAAGTTTCCAACCAACTCATTTGTCTTATAATCGAAAGACAATGTTGTGCCATTTGAATTATAGTCATTCAAATAAGCGGCATCAATACCCTCTGAGCAAGAGAATGCTTTCAAGCCATTCTTTACTTCTTTTGTAGGTACAGTTACTGTATACAAACCTGAGAATTTCAACTTGCCCTCTGATACAGCGAACTTAGCATTCAACTCAGAAAGATTCTTGTCGGTAGCGGCAGTCAACGCATTACCGTCTTTATCGGTAACTACCTGATAAGCCACACCACCAACATTAGCCCACAACTCAAAAGAGTTAGATGAATAATTACGGATAGTAAATACGACTCCTGTAGTTGCATTACCATCAGCATCACCAAAAGAAATAACCTTCTTTTTGTCCTTTGTCGTAAGAACATCTGTAACCTTCAACAATGCACTCTCAGACTCACCTAGATAAAAGCTCATTCCATTAGCAAGAGCCGTCTTATTCTCGCTATAGGAAATTACGGTCTTAGTCGTAAGATCAGTAGCGGCATACGCAGCATTAAAAGCAGGTCCACCTAGCAGTAAACCAGCTGTTAACAAGGTAAAAATCCTTTTGTTCATAAATTCAAAATTTAATATTAATAATAGTGTTAATTAAAGTCCATCCCGTCGTTTAGCCCCCTTGTTTTACCCGAAAACGACTAGTCTAAACGATCGTCTAAATCTTGCGTTTTTTAAGGGGGTAAAAAGAATGGTTCGTGAAAGGAATCGGCTGTTTCGTAACGGATAGCCTATTTGATTGATAAGAAAGAGGATAAGGGGTGAAAA
>OJMG01002062.1_pt1 | contig 17619 bp, 9 predicted proteins | sample 1597141 | NCBI WGS metagenome assembly OJMG01 (sample SAMEA2452119, study PRJEB22498) | human gut metagenome | biome: human feces; feature: human gut; material: feces | place: Australia | collected 2012 | reverse complement strand
GATCTCAAACTCCTCAAAAGACAGATCATCCATATAAATAATGAATTTGTAATTACGATTTTTGATCTGCGCGATCACACTCTGTAAGTCTCCGAACTGGTGCTTATAAATTTCGATCATCCGAAGACCTTTATCATAATACTGATTGATGATTGCCTTAATACTTGAACTCTTTCCGGTTCCCGCATCTCCAAATAAAAGACAGTTATTTGCTGCCCTGCCCTCTACGAATGCTTCCGTATTTTCTACTAATTTTTTCTTTGCAAGTTCGTAACCGACCAGATCGTTTAAATGGACATGTGCGATATTTGTGATCGGTACGATCCCTGCACCATTTTCATGGTGTTCCACGCGGAATGCCTTGTGCAGTCCGAGTTTTCCCACTCCAAAATCCCGGTAAAATTCCGTAACACAGTCTTTAAATTCCGATACATTTTCTGTCTGCTCTAACCGGACACTCAGATCACAGATGCGGTCGCGGATCCTGCTGTTAAATACCTTGCCGTTTCCTTCAAACCGCTCATAGTGCAAAAGTACCGGAATACAGTCTACTCCGAGTTTTCGTCCTAATTCTTCCAGATCAAATTCAAAGAAATAACGGAAAACCTCAAAATCATGCAGAGCGATCTCATTGATGCTTCCCTCGATATTTCCGCGTATTTCACAGGCTCTGCTGTATGCATTTTCATTGCTGATCAACAGATATGTAAGATAGTTATGCCACAGATTTCCCTGAAAACCATGACTTGCAGATACTTCTAACAATCGATGAAAACACTCGTAGAACTTCTGCCTCTCCTCCTTAGCATCCATTCCGCCGCGTCTGTTCTTCTAAACCTTCTCTGATGCCACCCCAACGGCCGTCTATCGTTGGCCTAATCCCGATTTTCGCCTTCATCTGCCTACCTCCATATATCAATCATTTTTTTTCAGAAATTTTCTTCAAATCCTTTATCTTCTTAGAAAAATATTCCTCGATTCTGTCCGCGATCATTTTATGTCCGAGTTCATTAAGATGTAAACCGTCGACGGTAAAATCATCCCCCGTATTTGTCTGCGGTTCGGGAAAACAATTCCGTAAATCCAAATAATCTACCCCAAACTTATCAAGGATCAATTTTTCAACGTGTATAAATTCTGATAACGGAGCTATTGGAAACTCCGAACCACGCTCTCCGCAGGGGTCATCTTCTAAATATCGATGAGTGGGTAAAAGAAAACATAATTTTCCTTTTCCATAGACGGAAATCAGATATTTGACAAGGACCGTCACCGCCCCACAAAAAGTTTTTGGATATTCATCGCTCAAACTCCCAATCGGTGCATCACCATGCCCGTAATCATTTGTGCCCCCGAATACGAATACAAAATCTGCCGTTTTATCCATTTCTTTTGCCCGAATACAGAAATTCCTATCGTATTCTAAATTATCGGATGGTTTCCTTTTTTCAGCAAATCCTGTTCCTCCCACGCCGTAGTTATTTTCTTTCGCGCCCAAGTCCTTACAGACGATTGCGCTATATATATCCTGTGGAGAGGAAATGCCTGCCCCTGCCGTAATACTGTCTCCTAAAAAGTTTATCGTCATACCTCCTCCGAAATCATTGTCAAACTCGATTTTGTCTACGACTTTCTGTCTTATTTGGGCAATTTTCATTTATCCGAACGAGATTCAGTTTTCGAGTTCAAGCTTCGCTATCCTCACCGAAAGACTCGTCCCATACAAAAACGGTTCCGCTGAAAATGAGTCGCCTTTCACCTTGATTCTTTTTCCGCTGTCCAACCAGTAAGCGCTCTTGATTTTTGCGTTTATTCTTATCGTCTTTATCGTTTCGCTCAGTGCAACATTGGGATCGGCACTCATAGGAACGTTATGAATTACGGCATAATAATAGCCGTTTCCTTTTAATATAAAAGCGTTTTCCGCCTTTATATTACTCGGTTTCGCTTCGTATACGAAGCTTTTATTTTTCCGTATCCATTTCCCTATTTCCTCCAGCAGGCATTCATCCGTTTGATTAACGCTCCCGTTCCCGAGAAGCCCCGTATTCAGTAAAAAATTACAGCCGCAACTTCGGCAATCCACGAGATTCTCTATCAATTCACCGATCGATTTATAGTTGATATCATCTTTGGCATATCCCCAATGGTCATTCAATACCTGACACATTTCTCCACCCCGTGGACGGTCGGGAGTATCCGTAAAACAAGGTTTTCCCCTTTCAAAAGTCACACAGTCAATTTCTTTATGTCCCACTTTTCCCTGCTCGGAAAGGCCCGTATTATTGACGATTATCGCTTCTGGCTGATACTTTCGGATCGTTTGATAAATCCGATCTTCCTGCCATTCTGCTTTGGGTTTATCCCACATTCCATCGAACCAAAATCCGCCGATCGAACCGTAGTTCTTGCATAATAGATCTATACTTCTTACAAGATAATCGATATACGCGGAAAAATTCTCTCGGTATTTGGTTGAATGCCAATCACTCAAAGTATGATAAAGGAATGGTACTACGTCTGCGGCTTTACATGCACTCACAAATTCTTTGATCAAATCTCTCCCACAGGCAGCATGCACCGCATCGTAATCGTTCAGACCTTGAGTATCGTACAGCGAGAATCCGTCATGATGTCTCGCCGTTAAAACGATATATTTTGCTCCTGTCCGTCGTGCTACAGAAACTAACTGTTCGGCCCAATTCTCTTTGACAAAAAATTTCCTGATCAAATTTTCGTAACGTTTTTTCTCCGCGTGCGGATTGAGTTTCAGATACCATTCCCCCTTCCCCATAAGGCTGTACAACCCGAAATGTACGAAAAGTCCGTATCCCAACTCTTGAAATTTTTGTATATATTCTCTTCTGCTCATAAATCTATCTGACTTAACTCCTCCCGAATAATACGGAATCCCTCCGAAATGCTATCACGAAAAAAAAAGTCCGGAATTTTTTTTGTAAAAAATTTTGCCCATATCCCTGCCGCTGCGCATCTTCCGAAATTGAAACTGAGATGAAAGCCGTCCCGGCACAGACTGATTCCGCCGCGCTCTGTATTGAAAAAGTCATATTTCCGAAGGCGAGCGATCAATTCCCCCGTCCGTATCATAGATAAATTTTCTTTTGCGCAAACTTTTTCCGTCGTCTGTTTGATACATTGATACATCTTTTTTTGACTGTAGTCATAACGCGCGAAATCTTCATGTTCGCTCCCCGTTTCGTAAGCCCAAGTCTGATGAAAAACGACAGGGATATCCAAAGATCGCCGTAAATAATACACAAGCTCGGATATATATGGATAATAGCTTTCTTCAATTCCCGAAAGGCCGCTTGCTTGCTGAATCGTTACGAAATCCCAGCATTCGCTTTTCAACCCGTCCTCCAAGGATATTTTTTTCGGGATACAACTTTCTCCACATTCCTGGTATTCATAGGCGGGTTCCTTCGTCTTTATCAATTCGCTATGATAACTAAGCGGACAACCGGGAATATAAAGATTCCGCACATATAAATCTAAGTCAAAAAGCTCTAAAAGGGCAGTGGCGTCTTGGGAAAAACTATTTCCTATCGCTAAAATTTTAATCATTCTTTCTCCTTGTCCCTTTTGTAAAATCAATTTCGGGGAGCATGCTTTCCCGTTCCCGCAATATTCCCTTTTTATAAGCGAAAGTCTTTACCTCAAAAGCAGAAAAGGTTGCATTTACTCCGCCGCGTCCACATTTTATCCGTACATTTTTCTTTTCATCAGCGGGATTAAAAAGCCTTATCAAATATCCATCTTTACGCTTTCGGAAGGAGGATAGCGTAATTTCGGGCGAAGACAATTCGAGAGAGAATTTATCCGCCCGCGGGCCCCTTTCCGCGGGGAAAATATTCAACGCATAGGGAAGGTGACAAAATTCATTTGCGTGCATTTCTGCCCGTTCTGCCCTATCGTATATCAATCGGAAAGAAAAAATATGTTCGCCTTGATCCGTCTTTTCGCTATACCTGTCATCGGGAATAAGTTTGCGATTTCCTATCGGATGAGCGCAATAGGTCGCACCTCTCAACAACGTTGTAAACAAAATCCCGTTTTCGTAGGAAAATGCATAAGAACTTCTGTTTAGCAAAATAAATGCATAACCATCGCTTCGTTTAAGCATTGTAAATCTTTGCGCACAACATTCCCGTCCATCGCTTTCAAGATGTTCTCGCCCAAAACTGGTCTGTCCGAAAAACTCCCCACAAAAGGAGAGAGGAAAAGCCAATTTTACCGCTTTATCGCAAGCATTGAAAAGAATATTTACCTCTAAATCTATATATGGTAAATCACGGTATAATGTATAAACGATACGGGCGAAAATATTTTCTTTTTGAAAAAAAGATTCTATCTTATTGTAAACTTTTCCCGATTCTATCAAACGACAGCCTTTTTCGTTTTTGAAAGTTGCCATGGGGACAGGAGTAAAATCAAACGATTCGGGATTTTCCCCTAACTTTTTTTGCTGTTTTTCTCCCATTGCCCACGGGTCGGGAGTATCGTCATACAAAACCAAACCGACTCCGTCCGTAAAGAGTTCTTTCCCTTGTACTACATATTTTTCTAATTTTCCGCTTTGTGGATTGATCTCAGCAAAATACTCGTTTCCCAAAAAAGGAAGTACCGACAACTGCCGTTTTTTCTTTATCGTTTTTTCCGAAAAGAGAGAGATTCTCGTGACTGACATGGGCGCGAGCGAAGCGAGGATGGCAATTTTTTTTCGGCAATCCCAGTTAAGATTGCTTTCTTCCTTTACTACCTGACAGGGTAATAAAACTCCGTTTTGTCCGTACGCATAAACAAAGCTGTCATCATTTTCCCCGTCATTCGAAGGATTTAAGGTGAATTCGGACTGAACGCAAGCCTTAGTCTCATAGGGCAGCGGATTGAATACAAACAAGGGATATTCGTCTCTTTTTGCACGCGGTTCACCATTGACTAAAGCAAAAAATGTTTTATCGAAAACGCGCTTCAATATTTCTCGCCCATGAGCCGCCGTATCGATAGACGCCATCTCACACGTCTTCGTACATGTCCCTGCAAGGACATCGTGAAATTCGATTTGTAAAAGATCCTTTTGCGCAAGTTCTGTTTCCGTCGAAGGATAATCGCATATTTCATTCAAGGCCGCATAGGAACAAAGCGCTTCCGTTATGTATAAGTCATTTTCTAACTGTGCGTGAATCTTTTTGATTCGAGCCAAAGCAGAATAGCAGCCAGGGAAAACGTGTGTTAAAGGGTGTTCCCATACGTTCTCGGGAACACACTCCGAAAAAAAACGTTCGGGAGTAGAGTGTAACCAAGGTTTTCCCTGTGCCTGAAAACGCGCTATATCTATTAAATCTTTTTCCGAAGGTCCACCGCCGTGATTTCCCAATCCCCAAAACACGAGAGTTGATGGCTCCTCGTTTTGCGTTTCAGTATATAGGATATGTTCCGTGGCATGTCCCATCAGTGTCGCATACTTTTCGATCCGACAGACCTTTATTATGCTTTCGTCAAAACCTTTCCATAAAAATTGTTCTTTCGGCAGTGGTAGGAGTGCTTTTGAAGGTCGTCCGACAATGTAACCTGAATAGCCGCACTTTTTCAGAATTTGAATCAAGCCTCGCGAATGGCCGAATGGGTCGACATTGACAGCGACAGTAGGCTTAACACCGAATTTTTGGAAAAAGTATTCTCTCCCCATTTCTATCTGTCGAATAATGCTTTCTCCACTGGGCATATTGCAATCTGGCTGTAAATACCAACCGCCCATAATATGCCATTTTCCCGCAGCGATTAAACGTTTGATTTCAGAAAAAAGTTCAGGGGAATATTCTTCGACATATTCGTACAGAAATGCCTCGTTGTGACAAAAAATATAATCATATTGTTTCGATAATCTGACAGCCGATTCGAAAGTCGACAGCGCAGCGGCAATCCCTTCGTCCCTTGTCCACTGCCATACGGGGTCTACATGCGCGTTACAAATCAAATGTAACCGATTTTTTTCAAAGATTTTTATTTTTCTGTTTGATTCCATATTTTCCGACCGATATTTCGCCATAGCCGTCCGTTTATCAGTTTTTCATTTTTTTATAGTTATAGGGAAGCATACCATATTCTGCAAAAAATAATTTATAAAAATGTCCTTTGCTGGAATAACCGACCATCAATGCGATCCGTTCTATACTAAAATCGGTCTTGCGCAAAAGTTTCGCCGCATAGCGCATCTTAATCTTTGTAAATTCACGATTGGGAGTTGTATTCATCTTCTGTCTGAACAAACGAATAAGGTAAGATTCAGAATATCCGATAATTGCACAGATATCGCTGAGTTTCAATCTGACATTTTCTTCCATAGACATTGTTCCAAGTGCTTTTTCTATCACATCGTTTCGAGTAAAATGACTGCGCATAATTTCATTAAAATTCGGAAGTAAGTCAAAAATCAGGCGGAAAATCAGGCGTTTCAAGCCTCTTTTTTCTTCTTCTACTGTCCCGTAGCGCAGCATATCCGTTACAAACTGTTTGACATTTTCAGAGAATTCCTCGTCGAAACGTCCGAGTAAATTTTTTCCGCTCAAAACTTCCTCGTAAAGTTCTGTATCGATAGTATCCAAAAATTCTTTGAATAGTTCTTTTCTGATTTCCAAATTGTAATACATCGTACTGTTTCCGTCTACGCGAATGGAATGCAGGTCGTCCGGTTTAATGAGTGCGGCCATATTTTTTTCAATTGCCGTCACTTCCCCATTGATGCAATTAAATATCCGTCCGGAAACGACAAACACAATTTCCCAATAATCGTGAGTATGCTCGATAGAAAAATCATTCGTTCGGATATTGTATTTTACATCAGTCGAAATTTCGTACCTTATTTTGTTATCAGCCATATACTTCCCTTAAACTGCCATTTCAGCAGATATGCTTCGACGGTAACCGAAACATATCTCAACACCTTTCTTTATGTAAATATTTTTTTCATCTCTTCGACGGAAATATACGCCGAGTCCGACTGCGCAATCGAGCTTCCGCTCACAACAAGATTAGCTTCATTATTAGCATATAAAATATACGCAGTGCTATTGATGATCGTATTGGTAAGTTTTGCCGAATTTGTTCCCCATGCATGATAGCAATATCCGAATCCACGGTCGTTTACAGTTACATACTGACCTCCTACTCCCCAATCCATAATTATCCAACCTACATTTATCGTACAATTCATTGTTTCCGATTGCCAACCCGCATATACGCAAACAGCGCCTGTCTTATTATGAGTTTGCGGCGGATTCGACTTCGACTGAAATTGTACATTAAGTGTAGAATTTATCAATTTTCCGTCCAACTGATAGCAAAGTCCCGCAGAAGCTTCGTATACTCCGTTTTCACCGCCTAAAGTCACCGTTATGGAAATGTTCTCTATAGTACCGCTTACTATATAAAACAGAAAACGGTCGTCTCCTTCCGCGGTCTTAGAGGCATCATCGGCTACCGTGTCATATCCCGTCGCGGCAAGTTGAATATGTTTTAAAGCATGCCCGCCTCCGTCCAAAAATCCCGACAAATTTCCGAGAGCGACAACGGTTTTTCCCGTAAAGTCAAGATCATTGGCAAGCAGATAACGCCCGTCCCAATCTGCAATTTCGCCGTTTTGATAAGCGCCCAAAGCAAGAAACTCGTCTGCGTTTTCTATTATTTCTGTCCATATTCGAACGGTTGCGGAAGCAGTCGCCGTTACAGATTCATAATTAAAATCTGCCCATATCGTCGTATTGCCCTCCCCACTTATCACAAGTTTATCTCCGTCAAAAGCAATTAAAGTTGCGTCATCTGCCGATAGAGCGACATATTGCCTCCAATCCTCCCAAGGTTCTCCGTTTTTTGTGGCAGTTGCGGTAAGAGCGAAAAATTCTGTCGTATAGTTTCCTCCCGCTTCAAAATCATACGTTGCATTCGGGAAAGATAACTCGATCTCATAAACATCCGCCTTTTTCAATACCGTTATCGTACATTTTGCAGTATACGTTTTCTCCGCCACGGTGACTTTTGCAGATATTTCCGCTTGCCCTTCCGAAATGCCCTTGACAACGCCCCCTGAAACAGTCGCCACGTTCGGATCATTTGAACTCCACACAATATTTTCAGAAAGGATTTCTGTATTTTCGAGTAAATCCCATGCCGAAACGGAAAGTTCGATCGTCTCTCCCGCACGGACCTCGTAAGAATTATCAGCGTCAAAGAAAATCTCTCCGTATTCGTATAAAGAAGCGCCTTGGAACTGTCCGCATACGAAAGTACTTATTTTTTCACTTTGCGCCTTAATGAGTAAATTCGTTCTGGCCTTTTCTGCCGTCACTCCGTCCCTGCCACCGGTAAAACAATAATAAGAGGCTTCTTCCGCCAAATCCCCGTTTTTACCGAATACGACGATATTTTCTCCGGAACGATAGACAAAGACATTATCGATAGTATAATATCCGTTCCACCCACCGTCGTTCGTAACCGCGAATACATAGTTCGTCTGTTGCGGCGCTATAACCGAAATTATCGTATCTCTGACAACTATATTGCCGTCGGGATATCCGATGAGTCCCGTTATCCCATGATTTGCCGGTGGGTTCGAGGAAGAAGTATATGTTGCCTGAACGAAACAATTTTCTATCGTCGCATTGTTTTTTGCGGAAAGTGCGACAGGACCAAAGCGATATACCCAACCTTCTATACAGAGGAGTTCTCCATAACTCACGGTAAGAGAAAGATTCTTGACCGTTCCGCCGTCGATGATATTGAAAAGCGCACTATCATCGTAACCGCCCGTTCGGAATAGAATATTGGAAACAGAATATCTGTTTCCATTGAATGTCCCCGTAAGCGTTATTCCCGCTTCCGGCGTTCCCAACGAATAAGGAATTTTTTCAAAATCAAGGTCGGCGCCCAAGGCATAATATTTATCCCCGCCGTCCAAAGAGAGAAACTCTTCCGCCGAAGAAATTATTTGATCGCAAACGATAAATTCTGTATCTGCACGAGCGATCTCTTCACCGGTCGTTTTGTCTATGAGTTGTAACATAATTTCTGTTTCTCCCGTGTTTGAAAAAATGATCTCTTCGTCCGATACCGTGAGCACATCCTTTCCCGAAACAACTAATGCTTCCAATATTGTATAACTAGCATAGTCTGTAAGTTTGACGCCGTTTCTTTCAACATCTATTTCAAAATTTTCCGCAAGTTCCGAAAGAGTTGTTTTTCCGTCAGAGAACAAGTAAGTAAGGGCATGTTCCTCTTCTTTCGGACGAAATACGTTTACCGTATATTTATTTGAAACGGTAACATCGCAGTTCGCAATATATTTATCATCTTCAACCACAACGGAAGCCGTAACGACCGCCGCTCCACCTTCTATTCCCCTAACGATGCCGTTTTCCACGGAAACCACCCTTTCATCTGATGAGTTCCATTCGATAATTGCATCTGAGATCGGATTTCCTTCGGGATCAACGACGACCGCTCCGAGCGTTATTTCCGTACCGGCATCCATTGCCACAGAAGTTTGATCGAGCGAGATCTCCGCCTTCGGAGGTGAAATTACGCTAACGGCGCAAACGGCGGTATATTCCGTATTTCCCACAGTAATTGCCGCTGTAATCTTTGTATTTCCCTCCGAAACGGCTTCCACTTTACCGCCCGAAACGGTCGCTACGGACGTATCGGAAGAACTCCAAACGACGTCGGGAACAGGTACCGCTTCCCCGTCTTGCGTAACGGAAGCCTGCGGTAAAAGAGTTTTTGTCTCCCCTTCAATCAATGAAAGCGCCGTTTCGTCTAACGCAAAAGAAACAGTATAATTTTCACCCTCAGCCGAAGATATTACGGTAATGTTGCAACTTGCCTCATAGTCCGTATTTTCAATCGTAACAAAAGCCGTAATCGTCGCGTTCCCTTCGGTGACGCCGATGATGTTTCCTCCGTTCACCGCAGCCACGGCGGGAGCAGACGAACTCCATTTCACCGAGAGCGAACTTTCATCCAAATCTTTGAAATTATCATATTCCGGTGTAAGAACTGCCGTCTTTCCCTCTTCTATTTCGAGAGAACTTTTATCGAGGGAAAAAGTTCCTTTCTCCGTATCTCCGCACGCAGCCGCAGCCAAACAAAAAGCGAGACCAAATACGAATATACAAACCGTCATCGATATTCTATACAGCCATTTTCTCATCTGACTTTCCTCCTATACGTTCCGTCATTTCTCATCGTTAAGGTCCGAATGAGCATAATCATAAACAGCCTCCAAAGGCGTGCCCTGAATGGCCTTCAAAAGTTCCGTTTCGTCAGAATATTCATACACGCCGTTAAACATGGGTTCCACAGCTCCGAAATATCCGATTCCCGTTCCACGATAATCCTTTTTATACTGACCGCGATTGAAAATATAGACATTTTCCACGCGCGCCCCCGCACAGTCGCTTCCCTGCCCATACAATGAATGAATATCCGCCTTTCCTGAACCAAGCGTGCTTGACTCCGTCGTGACTTCATAATCGACGATACAATTTCGAAGCACCGCTGTTCCGCAAATTCTTCCGCAAACCGCACCGGCTTCATTCCAATTTGTACTCCACCAAGGATAAATATCGAATTTAACTTTTATATAGACATTTTCCAACGTTCCATAGAGATAATTTGCTATCGTTCCGCCAAATTGTTGTATTCCCAACTGTTCGGCGCCGTCCGTCTCTCGCACGACGCTTTCATAAGTCGCTTCTACCGCCAAATCCTTTACCGTACCTGTCAATTCTCCGAATAGAGCACCGCCCCATTCGCCGTAACCTAAATCATAATTGACCGGAAACACCCCGAACAATCTATGTCCGCCACCAAAAAGTGTTCCCGAAAAATCAGGAATTGCGAAATACTGTGTTCCCGAAAAATCGAGGTCCTGCGTAATCAAAAAAGTCCCATCCCCGTCGGCTTGTATCTTTGCTTTGAACTCCGCAGCCGTAGAAATCTCTTCACATACATTTACGGTAACAGAGCAACTGAGCTCGCCACTCTTTACGATTATATGTGTAATTCCGCTCGTTTTTCCGATAAGAGTCCCCGTCTCATCAACCGAAACGATATTCGAATTTTCGGAAACAAATTCGATTTTTCCCTCCGCAGGCTTTATTTCCTCTCCCGAAAGTTCAATAAGGTTCGCTTCTATCCTCATGCTTCCGCCAACAGAAAGGGCAATTTCCGATTCAGAAACAGTTAGTTCTGCAATCGAGGTAACGACGACAGAAGCGGAAACCTGTTCTCCTCCATATATCGCCGTAATCGAACATTCTCCCGCAGAAACTCCCGTTATCAGCCCGTTGTTAACCGAAACACAAGTTGTAGAGGCGCTCCACTCCACTTCATTCGAGAGGATTTTCTCTCCGCTCCGGTAAAGCGTAAGCTGTTTTGTTCTCCCTACTCCGAGAATAATATAATTTGCAGACAGAGAAAGGGAATTATCAGGCTCGGGAGGTAATTCTGTTCCTGACTCCGAAGTAGAAGAACTGTTATGGAAAGGTGAATTTTCTTTACAGCCGGAAATGGAGAAAGTCATTGTCGCGGCCAATAGAACGGCGATCCAGAATTTTTTCATAATTCCTCCGTTTTACTTTAATTTGTAATCGTTCATTCTAATCCTGCGAGGAAAGATTCCAAAGAAATATTTTCCCTCCAACGCACGATATTAAATTTCGAACAATAGCGCGTAAACTCACTCTTTACCGCTTGATAATCCGCAGACTCCATTTGCGAAGAATGGCTGGCGAGCAAAGAGAAATATACGGTCAATTTTTCTTTTTTAATTCTGTCAAGGAGCGTCTCATAAAGTTCGGCGTCACTACGCTTATAGTGAAGGATTTCGTCTTCGGCTCTATCCAACATTGCACGCAACGAAAGGACCGTTCCGTAGTCTATTTTATCGTACAACGTCACATAAATGCCCGTAGATAGGTTGCGTTCCCGAAACAGCGCCGACGTATATGCTGTTATAGTATTAAAATACTGCAACATCGTATCCGAAGCATCCTTGTAATAATGTTCAAAGAATTCTTCAATCAGGGCGTCTACGTCGCTATCGGTATTCCAAGCAAGTTTAGATTTCAGATAAATGCGTAATTCTTCAAAGCAACCCATGGTAGATTCTAAGTTATCCTGTTCATTAATGAGCTCTACCCCCAATTCGCGATAGGCTTTTAAAGAACCTTGAATAGAACCAAAATCATTGAATACGTCAAAGAAACAATGGAAATTAACGCCGTAAGTATAAATGACGAGCTTTTGATGATTAAAAATTTCCGACCAAGCCCGCATGCTTTCATAAAACGACTTATTTTCGGGAGCCGTAATCGGATATTGAAAATCCATTCCGATTGGAATAAAAGATACAGCGACGTTTTCGTGCGGGGAGAGCTCCTTGGAATAGGTCTGCATTATTTCTTCGGACGGTGCCTCCAAAGTAAACCGGTAAGCAAAAACGACGAGTGTCAAATCTTTTTCGGGATTGGTTTCCTCGTAATAAGCCCGAACCTTATCGGCTACTTTATTGATAAAGCTGAGTTGCAAAGCGCTCGGTGTACCGAATTTATCGAGACTTTGTCTGCAATTCTCACAGGTACAACCATAGGATTCCGTATCAGGCTGAGTGACGAACACATATCTTGCATCGGAAGTTTCCGTTGCGGAAATCAACTCCTGTGCCAGTGCGTCTATTACGCCTTCATTGGACCAACAAATTCCCGTTAATCCCTGAGACGTCCAAAACCAATCGGAATGTTCAGGATAGTCCGAAGGGGACATGAAATATCCTGCCGTCGAATGGACCGATCCCATACAGTAATCGCTTGAATAAAAACCAGTCAGACGCATTCTCCGCATATATGTCCTATCCTGTACGAGCGTATTTGCCCCCATTCCCATCAGCTGAATATCCGGTATGCTTACAAAATTGAGCGCATAGAGAGGAACGCACTCCGAAGGACCATAAGTCTCATAAAATATTTCATCCGAAGCGTAAAACTCCAAACCTATCGTACGATTCAAAAATTCATATACTCCGTAAAGAGTTCCATAAGAACGGCTGTCATTTGCACCGGAAATGATTACGGTGTCCTCTATCGTTTTAATCTCAAAGCCGGAATAACCAAGCGCTGCTTCCTCGAAATCGGGATACAAGGAATCGCGCAGTGACGTCGCGCCCAGAGAGATATATTTTCCTTCGGTCAATTGGATTTCCGCATCGGTTACCGTTTCCAAAGCAACGCCCGTTGCCTCATAGAAAAACGATACGAGCTCCGTCGCGGCAAATTGTTCGCAGGATTCTGCGGTTGCAGGTACAACGACTTTATATTCCGTCGTTCCGTTTTCGGAGAGATTATATTCCGTCTTTTGTACTGGGAGTGCGCTGCCGTCATCGGAGGAGGACTCCTCTCGACAGGCAGTCAAACCACCAAAGGTAAAAGCACACAATACCATTAACGCAGTGATCCGAAATATATTTTTCATATTTATTTCTCCTTCAAAATCCGTTCCGGCTCATCGAATTTCTGCCGCAAGGGTAAGAAGCGTCAAATTGCCCGAAGCATCTCGAACCAGATAATCGATATAGTATTTTCCCGCCGAAAGGAACGTATAGCTTCCATCCTCCTCCGCATATTCGCGAAGACGATTCTGCCTTACGGAAATATCTATTATAAGTTCTTCTTCGGGTGTAACATTATCCGACACCACGAGGAAATTTTTCAGATTTATACTTTCCCCAACCTTGGCCGACAAAGTACTTTGAATAAGCGACGCTACAGGCGGTTCTTTATCTGAAACGGCAATCGTTATCGATAAGGTCTTTTTGTTTTCCCGTTCCGAAGTATCGTAACAGGTATACAGAACCGTATAGGAATCATACGCGGACGCCGTGAAATAATATTCTTTGTCTGCCGGTAAATCGCGTATTTCCGTCCCGTTTATGTCCTTAATATAAACGGGAAATTTCTCACTTCCCGTAAAGACGCTTACGGTCAGATTCTTATATTGGTGTAGAACATCTCCCGCAACGGCGGGCAATACCGTAACGGTATCGCCGATATCATATCCCGGATAACTTCCAAAGACAAAGAGTTCCGGAGCCGTTCGATCCGTAGTCACGCTCATTTGTTGATTATTGATTTCGGTAACGCAAAGACTGACGGGGGAGGTCACGCCAATCGTTTCAAGTCTAAAATATACTTTTCCGCTCGAAAATCCCTTAAAAGCAGTCCTTCCGTCCGTCGTAAAGTCCGGAACGCCCAAAGATGAATCCATGCTATCCACAAACTTTTTGCCAGCTGAACGATAGCCGATAAACAGGCCGGCAGATGAATTCCAATCGCCCGCACAATCGTACCAATTGACGCCGTCCGTCGACGCGACAATATCCCCGCCGCGTTTCTTAAATGAAATAGCTATGCTCTCCGCGGTATTGTAGCTATCCGTCAAAATGAGTTTAACCGTTCCGAATGCGTCGGCTCCTTCAGGAAAATAGAATGTGATGCTAAAATTATCAGCAAGGAGCTCTTTGACGAAGGAAAAACCGCCATTCTCGGACATCGTAAAGATTGGTTGAGAAGATTCCGATTCGGAATAGGACACGTTTTCGTCTTGCAAAAAATATCCTTGTTTATTTCCTTCTTCTTTGATTCGGACGATAAATGAATATTCAAAATCTTCCTCGCTCCCCTCCACAAAATATTTCGCTGTAAGCGTCTTTCCCGCATACTTGTGATCAGGAGAGAAAATATCCCCGGGCTGCAACGTTTCAATGAGCGCATCTCCGTCATAAATTCTGATACTTTCCTCCGCCTGTTCAATACCTACTGCCGTATAAATGTAAGCGGGCAGAACAGGAATTTCGTATCCGAAAGCTTCCCCTGTAAACATCATTTTATAAAAAGAGAAATTACTTTCGACTACCGGAACGTCCGTTTCTGTAACGATGACCTCAAAAGAATCCTCTGTGCTCTGTCCAAGATAATCGATCACCTTATAGATCACCTCATAGGTTCCCGTCTCCGGAAAACGAATCATTCCGTCTGTCGATTGAATAAAATTCCCTTCTCCCTTTTTTCTCCAACCGAAAAATGAATCTACGACTCCGCTCGCGCCTTTTACTTCATAATCGGGAGCATAATAAATTCTTCCGAGGAGCGCTGCGGTCTCTTTATTTTCTACTGTAAGCGAAATTCCCTTTCCGGGACTCTGCGCACGAACGGAAACATATATCGTCTCCGAACAATTTCCGAACGCATCTACGGCATAATAAGCAAGCGTATAAACGGAAGGTTTCTGAGGAACAAAATATCCGTTTTCCACTGAAATTTCTTCGCTTCCCTGATAAACCTTGACGACAACTTTTGAATAATTTTTGTCAAAAGACCGCGCCTCAAAAACGGGGAACGGCTGGCCTATCAACGCATAAGCGGATGTTGCGGCAGAGGAATCGAGCTCTAATACAGGCGCTTCTTTATCCTGTAAATATTCGGAGGTGAAATCGTAAGTTCCGACGCTGTAAACAATGAGCTTGGCTGAATTGCTGATATTCCCCATCCGAATGCTGACAACTGCTTCACCCGTCGTAAATCCGTCCCAAAGGATGGAAGAGAATCTCGGATCATCGAAATCGCAAATGAGAGAACAATACTGCGTCCCACTGATTGCAAAAAGAGCTTTATTTTGGTTATCGTAATAAAGCTTAAAAGAATCTTCACGTTTATGTTCACTGCCGCTTTTTTGAAATCCGTAACTCATGAGGAATCCCCCCGACTCATTAAACCCATCCTGCGTCGGTTTTAATTCCTCAGCCCCCTGCTGTCCATACTTTCCGTTACGGACATCGAGCCCGGAAAAACTCTGTCCCACTGCACGTGCTCGGATATAGCTCATTCCTCCGGCTCCGGCGAATGCCCCGTCCGCAATTCTGATTTCAAAATAATTTTCCTCGTCATAGACATCCGTCACGCGAATATAGATACGCGAATAATCAAGGGTAGCTGCATCAGTATTCACTACATTAAAATCTATTAGACAAAAACTTCCATTCGGATTTCTATCTTTAATATGTAAAAATGTTTCACCCTCGTTGGGTTCCGTCGTGTACGTTTCCATGTTTACTTTTGCCGAGGACAAATCCACGGTACGCTCAAATACGATTTCTTCATCGGCGGGCGACGTGAGTAGGACGCCGGAATTTCCGTCCGCCAATGTCTCATAACCGACAGAGCTCGTTTTACAGGAAAACGAGCCGTCCGCCCGCTCGTAAACGGTAAGTTCAAGTTCTGTTTTTTGTTCTCCTCCGGACAATTCAGCCGAATAGATAAGTTTCCAAATCCCCCCCATGGAAAAGATAAAATTTGAATGAAACTGAGTACCGTTGGGAGCCACGGCCGTCACTTCGGCTTCGGCACTCTCCCCTTTATAATACAGTTTGGCAGGTTGCATGATAAAATCGGAGCCATATTCATAAAATTCTTCTATCATCACGCCGTCAAGCCCTACGAGTTCGTCTTCCACCATGATTTGATAGGAAAGCGCATTTCCCTTTTCCGAGCGATCTTTGAACGTCACGGTATATTCTCCGGCTTTGTTAAAGCGCGCTTTTTGAGCCTTTGCGCTCTCCGCTCCGCTAAAATCCTCAAAAGTTCCGTCTGGCCCTATAATATAAACAAGGCTGGGATAATAGGCTGCCTCTGAAACGTTAAGGGTAGATGAATTGACTACATAAGGCAAAAAAACTTCTGTATTTGTTCCTATCGTAATATCTTCCGTGTTTCCGTCGGGCACGAACGTATTATAGACTTCGCCCGCTTCAAGTATGGAAAGTTTGAGAGTATAAATTGTCTCTATTCCACTCTTTGCCGTAGCCGTATAGACGATTTCCGCGGATCCTTTCGCATCAAAAGTGACCTGCTTCAACTCTGAGGGGACAGAACCGCTCGCCTTTTTTGTGCCGTTTTCATAGACAACGGCATTGATTTTTTCTATTCTTTCTCCGCCGAGAACGCTCGCCTTAGCCACGGGGACAGAAAAAGGTTCACCGCAAACTGCGTAGGATTCCGCCTTTACATAAACGGAAGGTTTAAATTCAGAGGAAGAATACATGCTTTTAACGATACAGTCGTATCCGCAGAGGGAATATATGTCAAATCTCCCTTCTTCGGAAGCAGAAACAATCTTTACGGCCACGCTGTATGATTCAAAGCCGCTTATGGGCAATCCCGTCGGTTCAGAAAGCGTATAGGCCGTCCCGTGAATATCCTCGACCTTCATGGCAAGAGCCGCGGGTTCAAAGATATATTTTACTTTTGTACCTCCGGAAACGGTGACGGAAGAGATCTCTATATTTTCGCCTTCAAGAGTACCTCCGAGAGAAAGTACCACCTTTGAACCGGCAACTTTCGCGTCTATTGCAAGAGTATTTCCATTGAGAGAATCGGTAAATACCAGCATATAGGAAGTAATATTCGAGCTTCCTGCCTCTAAGGAAAAATCCCCCGACAGGTCGCCGTTTACGAGAATTTCTCCTCCGGATTTCGTCGTCACTGCGAATAC
>OJMG01002060.1_pt1 | contig 17622 bp, 14 predicted proteins | sample 1597141 | NCBI WGS metagenome assembly OJMG01 (sample SAMEA2452119, study PRJEB22498) | human gut metagenome | biome: human feces; feature: human gut; material: feces | place: Australia | collected 2012 | reverse complement strand
GCAAAGTAACGGAAGAGTGGATGGCTTTACAATGTGTACTTTATCGGATGCTTACAAAATACCGATGTTGATGTGAAAACCTTTAAAGTGAAACTTGTGTAGCCTCAAAGGGTTTCTCTTTAACATCGGAATGAACCTATCCTCTAATTGTATGAAACTATCGGCTGTACTAACTTGGTGTTGAAGACACGGAGTAAGTTAGACGGGATATAGAACTGATTCATAGTCAGTTCATAAATAACCTTTTGAGGCAAAGTCATCATTGACCAACTATCTTATTTCCAATTATAATCGAAACAAGACCAACAGCGGTACTTGCCAACATATAGACGCAAAAGAGTAAATGCTCTCCATTGCGTAATAATGTCAAACTCTCATTAGAGAATGTGGAGAAAGTAGTCATACCTCCACACAGACCGACAATAAGCAACAAACGCAAATGTTCCGACAAACATCCTTTTACAAGCAATGCTGCAAATATCCCAATCAGCAAACAACCCAAAGTATTGGCGATAAAAGTCGCCCATAGAAAAGATGTCGCATTGATATAAGGTGTGACCAAACGCCCGATAAGATAGCGGATGACACTACCCACTCCGCCACCGATAAAAACAAAAAATATCTCTTTCATCGTTTATTTAAGTTTGATAATGTCCTTCCAACGTGTTGTTGGATTAGGGCTTTTCATATCAGCCTTTATCACCTCCGTATATTTCTGATTTCCTTTGTATTGTTGGGCGGCAATGATAACCGTCTCACTACCGCCAATCTTGTTCAGCTTATCAACTACTGCGTCCAGATTCTTCATCTTTGTAAAGTGGTCGTGGTTATAATCCAAGAAATTTGTCTGGATACTATTGCTGTTTGTAATACCCATCACAATCACACCAGCCTTTTTATATTGATAGCCGAGACGATAGATTTCGTGTAGGCATTGCTCGGCAACTTTGATAATGTCAATGGTGCTGTTGGTTGGTGTAAGCAGCGTCATATCCTTGAAATTGTCATATTGAATCAAGTCTTCACGGAAGTGGTTGGTCTGAATAAAGACACCAATGACCGATGCAGAGGTTTGTTGCTGACGTAGTTTCTCGGCACACTTTGCCGCATAATTGGAGACATGAGTACGGAGTGTATCAAAATCGGCAATCATTCCGGAGAAACTGCGACTAGTACAAATGGACTTCTTCTTGGTCATCACCTCGTTGGGAATACAATCAACACCTTGCAGCTCCATCAACGTCCGTGACAGCAGCACATTGAAGAACGAACGTGCATAATCAGAAGTCAGACGGGTAAAGTCAAAAGCAGTTTGTATGCCCTGTTCTTTCAAACGAAACGATATTCTGCGACCAATGCCCCAAACCTCTTCAATGGGATAGAGTTTCAAAGCCTTCTCACGCTTCGTTTCGCTGTCTATGAGGCAACAATGATTGTAACCTTTGTGTTTCTTGGCAAAGTGGCTTGCCATCTTTGCCAATGTTTTGGTTGGTGCGATGCCGATAGAGACCGGAATGCCAACAGATTGCTTGATTCGTTTATACAAATCTTCGCCCCATTGCTTTAAGTCAATCCCGTCCATGCCTTTCAGATTACAGAAGGCTTCATCTATGGAATAACGGAAATAAGAAGGAGCAGCCTCGGCAATGATAATCATCACACGTGCTGTCAGTTCTCCATACAGTTCATAGTTGGAGCTGAACACATGAATTTTGGTATTCGGGAAGAGTTGGCTCAACTGATAGTACGGAGTGCCTGCCTTAATGCCTAGTTCCTTTGCCTCCTTACTGCGTGCCACCACACAGCCGTCATTATTGGAAAGCACCACACAAGGCTTGCCTTCCAAGTCGGGTCTAAAGACGCGCTCGCAAGAAACATAGCAATTATCACAGTCAACAACAGCGTACATACGGCTTTACTTCTTCCAGTTCTTAATCGTCCATACCACAACACCCCAAACCTCAAACCGGTCATCCTGTTCAATACGGATAGGTTTATAGTTCTTGTTAGCCGGACGCAATTCAATATAACCTTTGTTCCGATGGGTAAGGTCGAGAAACTTGATGGTAAACTCACCTTCCACATAAGCTACGATAATATCTCCGTTGACAGGTTGTAAGGAACGGTCTATCACAGCAATGTCACCATTACAGATGCCGGCTTCAATCATGGAATCACCATCCACACGCCCGTAAAACGTGGCTTCGGGATGCTTGATTAGGTCACGGTTGAAGTCCAAAGAGCCGACCATATAATCCTCGGCAGGACTGGGAAATCCCGCTTTGATGCCTGGTGCAAACTTCAGGCGCAGCTTTTGTTCAAATTCTCCATTTAGTAGTTTCATAGATGCAAAGGTATGGAATTTGTCTCATAAATGAGGTTTATATCTCTGATTTCAATCAAGTCTGTGAAAAAGGTCTTTGCTTTCATACATATTCCACAGAATATGATTAACTTTGTGCTAAACGCAATACATTAAATAGTTGAAATGAAAGATTTGAATCGGATAAAAGTGGTTTTGACAGAAAGGAAGAAAACGAATAAGTGGTTAGCTGCAGAATTGCAGAAAGACCCTGCCACTGTTTCGAAATGGTGCACGAACTCTTCACAACCAGACCTCTCTACACTAAAACGTATAGCCTTAGCTTTAGGGGTAGATATTAGAGAATTATTAGTACCAACCCCTAAAATAGCTATGGAAGATGAATAATTGGATGGTATTTGCAAATGAGACAAAATGTAACCATGCAAAAGCTCTGCGTGAACTTGGTCACATTTCCTGGAGGCAGAACAGAGTGAGGTTTGCAATTGGTGATATAGTCTATCTTTTCATGTCTGACGAAAGATGCGTTCGCTTCAAGACTATTGTTGTTGCTGCAAATCAAGAACGTAGCGACAATATGTATTGGAATGGTGTTGCACCAAAGGATAAAACATACAAACTTGAATTTGTGGAAGAATACGAGGGTAATGCCTTGTGCGAAACACAACTATTAGAGCATGGATTTAATGGCGGACGTAGTTTACAACATCCAATGAAAAATAATCCAGAGCTTTTTGAGTACATACAAGAACATTTTAAGTAAGAATTAGATGGAGCAACTGATAGCCCTTATATGGAATATAGCAGACGATGTGCTGCGTGATGTTTTCCTTCGCGGACAATACCGTGATGTTATTCTTCCAATGGTTGTATTGAGACGATTGGATGCGTTGTTGGAACCCACAAAAGAGGCTGTGGCGATTGAATATAACAAGCAGATTAAAGCTGGATTTGGTGATACGTTGGACGAAGAAGCTCTCAAAGACGAATCTCAACAAACGTATTACAACATATCCAAATGGACGCTGAACCGACTTAAAAGCCAAGCATCTGACAGTAATGATATTAACTATGCTAATTTCATTGAGTATTTGAATGGGTATAGCGAGAATGTAAAAGATGTCTTGAAAAACTTTGAGTTCTATGCCAAGGTGAAGAAATTGGCAGACAACGACCGTCTGCTTTCCATTATCGAGCGCATAACTGACCCTCGTCTAAATTTGACAGACCGTCCTGCTACAGATCCGGACGGACTTCCTCTTCCGGCAGTAACCAACTTTCAAATGGGCACGCTTTTCGAGGAGCTGCTTCGTCGTTTTAATGAAGAAAACAATGAGGAAGCGGGTGAACACTTTACACCCCGTGATGTAATTGAGCTGTTGGCAAAAATGGTCTTTGAACCTGTCAAAAACAATCTGCCCAAGATAATTTCACTCTATGACCCTGCTTGCGGTTCTGGCGGTATGCTAACCGAAGGTAGGGATTACTTGCTCAATATGGGGGTTAGTCCAAATGCTATAAAGATGTACGGAACGGAGGTCAACCCCGAAACGTATGCCATCTGTAAGAGTGACTTTATCATCAAGGGTGTGGACCCGGAAGGTATGCACCGTGGAAATACCATTGCCGACAATCATTTCCATAAAGCCCAGTTTGGTTATATGCTGACCAACCCTCCCTACGGAAAGTCGTGGAAAGAGGATAAGAAAAAGATATACCACGATAAGGATTTGATGGATGGTCGCTTCAATTTGAAGTTGACTAACTTCATTGGTGAGGAAGAAATCATTGATTCCACTCCACGCACCAGTGACGGACAGTTGCTTTTCATTCTTGAAGAGGTGGATAAGATGAAGCCTTTAGAATACCAGCCACAGGGCGCTCGTGTGGCTTCCATTCACAATGGTTCCTCTTTATTTACAGGCGATGCCGGTTCGGGTGAATCGAATATCCGTCGTTATCTCATTGAGAACAATTTGGTGGAAGCTATCGTGCAATTGCCCAATAACATCTTCTATAATACGGGCATCAGCACCTATGTATGGTTGCTGACCAACCACAAACAAGACCACAAGGTGCAGCTTATAGACGCATCAAAAGCCTTTGATAAGTTGCGTAAGAACCTTGGTAACCGCAACTGCGAGATTACAGCCAAGGATGCTGACGATATTGTGCGTATCTATATGAACCGTACCGAATGTGAAGCCAACGAGGATGTACGTGTCTCCAGCAAGGTTTTTGATGGTAACGATTTCCGCTATTACAGCGTACAAATAGAACGTCCTCTGCGCCTGCGTTGTCGTTTTTCAGCGTTAAAGTGTGATGAATTGCTTTATGATTCTTCACTGTTTGAGCTTTCCAAATGGCTTTATGACACCTATAAAGAAAAGGTGTTTAGCGGACTTGAATCGGAAATTGCTGACATCAAAGAGTACCTCAGCGACAATGAAGTGAAACTGACAGATAAGAAGTTCGCCACATTGGTAAATGCCAAAAAGTGGCAAGAACGTCGTGCCCTTCAACAGGCAGCCTTAGCCCTGATGCACAAGGTGGGTACGGATGAATATGATGACTATAATCTGTTTTTGGCATTAAGTGAAAAGGCAAATAAAGAATTGAAATTGAAGTTGACAGCTGCTCAACTCAAAACCATTTTGCGTACCAATGCAGTACAAGATGCTACAGCAAAACCGGTTATTGCAAAAACACTAAAAGAAAAGAACAAGGATATACCTGCTTTCACTTCTACCTACGGAATAGATGAGAGCCGTTTGGCAGACTATGGCTATTACACACAGCCCAATGGTACTTTTGTAATGTATGAAGCAGACAGCAATCTGCGTGATATAGAGAAAATACCAGTAAAAGAAGATATATGGGAATATGTGCAGCGTGAAGTAATGCCCTACGTACCCGAAGCATGGATTAACCTTCCCGTCACGAAGATAGGATGTGAGATTTCTTTCAATAAGTATTTCTATAAGCCAGCTCAGCTTCGTTCATTGGAAGAGAACGAGCGTGATATTTTAGAGTTAGACCGCCAAAGCCAAGGCTTTATTGAGTCCTTACTTAAACCGATATAAGAGCATGGAGAAGTATAGCAGTTATAAGGATAGTGGTGTGAAATGGCTGGGAGATATTCCTAGTCATTGGGAGGTTTTGCGTTTAGGAAGCTATTTCTTCGAGCGAAAGCAGAAAGTATCAGATAAAGACTTTCAAGCACTATCAGTTACCAAAAATGGTATATTCCCACAATTAGATAATGTTGCAAAAACGAAAGATGGTGATAATAGGAAGCTAGTTTGTAAAAACGATTTTGTAATAAATAGCCGCTCAGACAGAAAAGGTTCGAGTGGAGTTTCCTCTTACAATGGTTCCGTATCCTTAATAAACATCGTTTTAGAACCTCGTAAGTCAATTGAGCCAAATTTCTGTAATTATTTACTTAAATCAACTCAGTTTATAGAGGAATTTTATCGAAATGGTCATGGAATCGTAGCTGATCTTTGGACTACACGCTATGATGAGATGAAACAAATTAAGATTGCATTTCCTTCACTCTCTGAGCAGCAAGCTATGGCATCATATCTTGACAAAGTAACCTCAGAGATAGACAAAGCCGTTGCTTATCAGCAGCGAATGATTGATTTGCTTAACGAAAGAAAGCAAATCATTATTCAGCGTGCCGTAACGAAAGGACTGGACGAAAATGTTGAAATGAAGGATTCCAACTTGAACTGGCTCGGAGAAATTCCATCACATTGGAATATTGTTCGGTTAGGATATTCATCATGGATTAGAGCAAGACTCGGATGGCGTGGACTTAAAGCTAATGAGTATGTTGAAAGTGGTTATGCTTTTCTTTCAGCCTTTAATATCGTGAATAATAAGTTGAATTGGGGAAATATAAACTTTATAAATAAATTCCGATATAATGAATCACCAGAAATAAAACTCAAAGTAGGTGACATTCTTTTAGTGAAAGATGGTGCAGGCATTGGCAAGTGCGCTAGAGTCGATGAATTACCTATCGGTGAAGCAACAGCAAATGGTTCTTTAGCTTTCATAACTCCAAATTCAAATTTGGATTATAGGTATTTGCATTACTTCATTATATGCGATAGCTTTAAGAAATATACAGAATTATTGCTGACAGGTATGGGAGTTCCGCATTTTACACAAGGCGCAATGAAAAAAGTGAAGATTCCTATACCGCCCTTAGGAGAACAGATAAAAATAATAGAATACCTTGATGAAAAAATCGGGGAATTAGACAAAGCTCTTAATGGCTTTGAAAAACAAATTAGGCTGCTTCAAGAGCGTAAGCAAATCATCATCAGCGAAGTAGTAACCGGAAAAATAAAAGTATCATAATATGGCAACAAAGAATATAGAGCCGAATCTACGGCTCATTAGCGAATATACGAAACTGGGTAAAGACGACAGATTCCGTATCCCAGAATACCAGCGAGGCTATTCATGGACTACAATCCATTGCGACAAACTGTGGCAAGACATTGAGTCCTTCATAGACTCCGGTGCAGAAGATCCTTATTTCTTTGGAACAATCATCATTGATTGCTCCACGGACAATTGCCTAAACTTGATAGATGGGCAACAGCGTACTACCACGTTCTTACTGCTGTTGAAAGCCTTACACCTTCGCTTGAAAGAGGTTTTGGAGAATATTAAAGTGGGTCAGGATACGAAGGCTCTTTGGATGGGATTGTCCAAAAGCCAGGATAGCATCTTTGGTATCTTATTTAAGGCTGATGACGAGAAGCAGGTAGAGATTCAAGAAGACTGGAGCAAGGCACTTGGCATCACAATCTTGGAAAACACATCCATCAACGAATTATATAAGGATGACTTCCAGAAAATCATTGAAGCAGAAACTTACAATGATGCGGAGAAAGCTGTGCATAAGATTCCACGAAAGCAGAAAGATAACAAGTACACCAACTTCTTCCGTAACTTCAAGTATTTCTACGAGAAACTCCTGCTATATTCAGAGTCAAATCTAAACAACTTTGCCAAGATATTCTTGGGTAAATGCCAAATCATTGAGATTAAGAGTTGGCAAATAGAGCAAGCCATCACCATGTTCAACTCTCTGAACTCAACAGGTATGCCTTTGTCTGATGCAGACATTATCTCAGCCCAACTATTCTCAAAGGAGGATGATAAGGATGCCTTTATTGAGAAATGGCAGAGTATAACGGTGTTGGCTAACGAACTTAGCCAGAAGAAAATTGTAAATATCGACTCGGTTTTGCAACAGTTCATGTACATACACCGTGCTAAAAACAACCACTACAAACAGAACGAAGTAACCACTCCGGGTATTCGCAAATACTACACCATTGAACATTCGGAAGTCTTGAACAATCCGATGGAATTGTGTGAAGCCTTTGAGAAAATACTGAATATATGGAATCTGATAAAGGACTATCCCATCATCAAACTTACCCTGAAGTTTAACGAGAACTTCAAGATGTTCTTGATGGCTTATCTCTATCGTTTTGATTTGGATAGCATTTGTTCCGAAGTAGTGCAGCCAATGGCAGAGTGTCTGCTCCGCCTGTTCGCAATTATTGAAGTGGGCAATGTAGGATTCTCTTCCTCCAATTTCAAAACGTTCCTATTCAACGAAAACTTCCGGTTGGTAGATGGTAACTATGATATGGAACGTATTGAAACAGATTTCGACAAGCATATTGAAAATACTTGGAAAAAACAAGAGGTGATAGATTATCTTAAAGAATATGACAAGAACATTCTTGTATTCTTGAACGAATACCTCTATGCCAAAGAACAGAATCGTAACTTCGACTTTGATGAACGTGTGAATGTGGAACACATTATGCCAGCAAGTGGTCACAATATTGAGGCCATTCGTACAGATGCTCACATCAAGACAAAAGAGGAGTTTGACGAACTGGCTAATTTACTTGGAAACAAGATACTGCTGGAGGAAAATATCAATAAGTCAATCAGCAATGATTGGTTCAAGACAAAGAAAGGCAGCACCATCCAAAGTAAACGAGGTTATAAGGGTAGTCGTTATGGAATGGCTCTAGACCTTTCCAAATACCCCAAAGACAAATGGGGAAAGAAAGACATTGAAGATGCAACTGCTACAGTCTCAGAGCGCATCGCTAATTTTATTTTCAAAAAATAACTGCTTATGGTAACGCCTGCAAAAAGTAACGAGCAAGCCTTTGAGTGGTTGATAGAAAGAGCACTCGTAGGCAATACATTGGAAGAGCGAGCCAAAGATGCGAGCATAGCTAACTTTGACACGCAAAACTCTAATAATGAAAAGTTTTATTGGGGACGACCTGCTGATTTTAATAAAGAATTAGCAATAGATACAGTACGTTTATGGTCATTCTTAAAAGCTACTCAGAGTGACAAACTCAATGAATATAAAGGTAAGGATTTAGAAAAAGCCTTACCGCGCCAAATAGAAAAAATCATCTCGTCCAAAGGTATTCTTGAAATACTAAAAGGTAAATTAGATTTGGACAACTTAGAAGGAATTAAATTGTTCTATCCCAAACCCTCAGAGGCGGATAGTGAAGAGAGTAAACGGTTGTATGCCCAAAATCAGTTTAGCATAACAAGGCAGCAGACCTTCTCTTCAACCCAACCCGGATTAGAGATAGATATGGTACTATATGTAAATGGACTGCCTTTATTCACGATTGAACTGAAAAATCCATGGACTCATCAGACAGCTCGATACAATGGTCAAAAACAATATCGTGAAGATAGAAATCCTAAAGAGCCTCTTCTGAATTATGGTAGATGCTTGGCTCACTTTACAATTGATAAAGACGAAGTGTATTTTACCACTCGACTAAATGGTAGTAAAACATTCTTCATGCCATTCAATCAAGGATTGCCCAATGGACTTGGAGCAGGCAACCCTGTAAATGAAGATGGTTACAAGACTTCATATATGTGGGAACGTATTCTTACCAAGGAAACATTGTCCGACATCATTATGAACTATGCACTTTTTGATTATGATGAAGCCAAGAAGAAAAAGAAAGTTCCTCATATCCTCAAAAATGCCAAGAAGCTTATTTTCCCGCGTTTCCATCAACTTGATGTAGTAGACAAACTCATTGCAGATGTACAAGAGAATGGCGTTGGAAAGCGTTATCTCATAGAACACTCTGCGGGTTCTGGTAAATCCAACTCATTGACGTGGTTAGCATTTAAGTTAATCAAGGCTTGCGCTACATCCGAAAAAGCTTTGCGTTCTCGAGGATTGGGGCAACAGCTTTACAACACAGTGATTGTTGTGACAGACCGTAAAATTCTTGATAAGCAAATCACTGACAATATTAAAGCATTTGGCCAGAGCCAAAAGACCTATGCACATGCCAACAGTTCAACAGAACTAAAAGATGCTATTGTAGATGGTAAACGCATTGTGATTACCACAATACAGAAGTTCCCCTACATTTGCGATTCAATTGCAGATGTAAGTGACCACAACTTTGCCATTATCATAGATGAGGCTCATTCCTCACAAAGCGGAATCGGTGCTGACAAAATGAATGCAACCGTTCAACGTGATGCTGACCAGGATGGTTCTGACACAGACGAATTGATTGCCAAACTGATTCGTGACCGCAAAATGTCGAGCAACTGTTCCTATTTCGCTTTCACCGCTACACCCAAACGCGAAACCTTGGAACGTTTTGGCATACAAGATGAAAATGGGAAATTTCATCCTTTCCATCTGTATAGTATGAAGCAGGCTATAGAAGAAGGATTTATTCTTGATGTTACAACTAACTATACCACTTATAAAAGCTATTATGAACTGATTAAGTCCATTGAGGATAACCCAAAATATGACGAAAAGAAGGCTCAAAAACTTTTGAAGCGTACCGTAGAGCGTAATCCTGAAACAATTGCCGTCAAAGCAGAAACAATGCTTCAGCATTTTGATAGCAAGGTGTTCCGCCAGCACAAGTTGAAAGGGCAAGCAAAGGCGATGGTTGTTACAAAAGATATTGAATGTGCTATCCATTATTACAAAGCATTGACAGATCTTGTAGCAAAATTGAAATTACCTTATAAGATTATCATTGCTTTCTCTGGCGAAAAAGAGGTTAATGAAATAACCTATACAGAATCAGGTATGAATGGCTTTGCAGAAACTGATACGGCTGAAAAATTTGAATCTGATGAGAACCGCATTTTGGTGGTGGCCAATAAATACCTAACGGGATTTGACCAACCCAAACTATGTGCCATGTACATTGACAAACCTTTAGCAGGTGTGTTAGCCGTTCAAGCCTTGTCACGATTGAATCGTTCAGCTCCTGAATTATCAAAGTGTAGCGAAGATTTATTCATACTAGATTTCTATAACAAGAAAGAAGATATAGAACAAAGTTTCAATCCTTTCTATACCTCTACAACTTTGTCCGAACCTACGGATGTAAACATCCTGCATGAACTGAGAGGAACATTGCTTTCTGTTGGAGTCTTTGAAGAAGAGGACATCAACAAGTTCATGGAAATACGCATGAGTGGAGCGGAGCCAGACAAATGGGCACCAATTATAGATGCTGCTGCTCATCGATTCAACCATGAAATAGAGTTTGAAGAGAATGGTAAAGCAGACTTCAAAATGAAATGTAAGCAATTTGTGAAGGTCTATTCACGTGTAGCTGCCATTATGGATTATGAAGTGCTTAATTGGGAAAAGATGTTTTGGTTCCTTCGTTTCTTAATTCCGAGCCTCCATGTAGATGTGCCAGGACGCGACGACCTCAAAGACTTATTAGATTCTGTAGACTTGAATACCTATGGTTTGCGTCGGACAGGATTAAATGAAAAAATTGAATTGGATGCCAGTGAAACGGTTCTTGATCCGACAAAAGCTGCAATGGCTGGTGCAGGAACAAATGATGACCCAAAAGAAGAGCTTGATGTTATTCTGCAAGATTTCAATGATAAATGGTTTAAAGGCTGGGACACAACCCCGGAAGAACAGAAAGTTAAACTTACTGCCATTGTAAACGCTGTTAAACAAGACGATGACTACGTTTCGCTCATTGTAGGAAATCCCGACAAGCAAGCGGCAGAAGAGGCATTGGATAAGATTATTGACCGTATCGTTCGTAAACAACGACAGAAAGATATGTCTCTTTATAAGGAGTATATGAATGAGGAGTTCAAAACTAACTTCCGTGCATTAGTTACAAGGATGATTGAAACACCCTCATTGGTAACAAGACAATAGAACTATCAAGAAGATTATAATCTTATATTTAAGCAGATTATTATGGCAAATGTTTGGAAAATAGGTTCCCGCTGGAGTTCATGGGGAGATGCATCTAAATCTGTATTGAGCATATTTAGAAGGAATAACATTGTATTTTTAGGAGATGACTCGAAAGGACGTTTCTTAAATGAAGTAAAGGAGGGTGACTACTTTGCAATTGCAGATGGACATACTGTTGTTGCTGTAGCGAAGGCTATTTCTGTTCCTAAAAAGCTAGAAGATATGGGTGAGTTACTCATCCGTGACTGCGAGAAATACATTTTTGACGAATCAGATGCCGAATATTCAGTTGGTGTAAAAGTCAAGATTGTAGATCTCGAAGAACCATTTAAGTATGAAAAGCGAGGGACTTTCTTTGCCGCCAATAGCATATGGAATAAGGTAAAAAAGCTATATGATAACCGAAATACAGATTTTGATATAGTATCAAATACCTTTACGGTTATTGATACAAAAAGTAACAAGAAATTTCTATTTGATGGGAAAACACGATTTATTATCCCTGTGTATCAGCGACCTTATTCGTGGGGAGCTGAGCAAATCATTCAATTCATGAACGATTTGTATTCCGGATTTCTTGGGCAAGACAGAACAGGGCAACATCCTGATCCGATGTTTATTGGTACTATGCAACTTTCTTCTTCAAAGTTTGTTTCAAAAAATGAGATTTGGCAAGATGTTATTGATGGGCAACAAAGAATCACAACCATTTCAATTATCCTAAAAGAATTGTCGAAGATATGTCCGAGCAACGAGTGTCTTCAAAGTTTGTCTTTTGATTGGCTTGAAACACAAGTATCAAAAGAGCAAATGCTGTACCTCTATGACTACTTTCAGGATAAAAATGATTGGTGTGATGACCCCAATAATAAATATGCTGTCAATGCAAAACATATTAATCATTTGTTAAGTGATTTCTTATCTGGAGATAATGAAGATACAGCGTACAATATCACCTCCGATAATTTGGTTGAGTATATTTTGAAAAAAATATATTTTGTCGTGATTGAAACTAATGCAGGTTTATCAAAAACATTAAGCATCTTTAATACGATTAATACTTCCGGGCTTGATTTGAACGGTGGTGATTTATTCAAAATCAGAATGTATGAATACATGACTGATAAGCTTAACTACGATCAGACAGCCTTCGATGAGATTAGCAAAGTCTACGGCTTGATTGACACTATAAATAAGCAAAATGGAGAAAGAATCGTATCAATAGGGAATGTCTTGTCAATATATAAAGACTATCTAATATGCAAATATGACTTGCCATCATCATATTTAGATTATTCTTGGGAAACTTTCTTTGATAATTTATTCGACACTTTATTGAATGTATCGGGACCGGGAAATAAAACATATATGCCAGCAGCTTTATCAAATTCTCTTAGAATTGATTTGGATGAAATAGCTGATATTGTTAGCATAAGAAACAGTTGGCATCATAGTGAGTTTCCAAATAGAGAAGGTATGTTTGCATACTACATGATAGAACAGTCTCGATATAGCCGTTACCGTAAAGTCGTATACTTGTTTTTGTATAAATACAAAGATAAGGAGTTGAAAGAAAGGTATGACGGATTATATGAAATGCTTACTGAGTTGAATAAAGTCCTATTTCTGTACAGCATTGGTTACTCAAAAGCAATTAACCAAATTCACTCATTCATGCGTCGAGTCTTTAAAGCTATAATCAATAAGACACTACTGGAGGTATATAAAATCATAGATTCCGAACGAATTAAAGCTAAAGATTGGGCAAAAAGTGAACTAGGGAAATACATTGCAGATAATCGTGTTTGGAAGAACCTTATATGTCGCCTTTCAGAGTATTTGGAGATGGTGAATTATGATATTGATATAACTACCGCGGAGAAATTGTTATTCAATACAGCTATAGATATTGAGCATATTCATGCTACAGCTGATGATACTATAGATTGGGAAGATGAAGTCTTGCAGAATAGTATTGGAAATTTAGCTATGCTTGAATATGATATAAACAGGTCTATTGGTTGCAAACCGTTTCTTGAAAAGTGCCATTCTAGTACAGGCGATTTAGACTATACTCATAGTGATTTTTTGACAATTAAAAAAATGGCTGAAAATAACTTGTCTGAATGGAATGAGCAAAATGCTCATAAACGTCGAGAAGAGGAAGTAAACAAAATGTTTAACTACCTTTTCAATATATGTTAGTAGAATACTTCCGAATAAAATCTAAGTGAAAAGAGGTTGTATGACAAATAGTTTTACAGATAAACAACAAAATAAAGTTCCCATCTTCACCATCAGCCGGCTCCGCATTGGAACTGACGGACATGGAGTAACTACGCTTATTACATTCATGGGTTGTCCGCTCAAATGCAAGTATTGCCTAAACGAGAAATGCCATGAGCCAATATACGAAGATGATGGTACGACTCTGCGAAAAGGCATTATGATGCTTACTCCACAAGAATTGTATGACCTCGTTAAAATCGACAACATCTATTTTCAGGCAACTGACGGTGGTATCTGCTTTGGAGGTGGAGAACCGACATTATATCCAGAGTTTATTGAAAAGTTTGACAAACTTTGTAACGAGCAATGGAAGATTACAATAGAGACCTCTTTGCATTGTTCTACAGAAACTATCAGGAGATTAAGTAAGGTAATAGATTACTGGATTGTGGATGTCAAATCTTTAGATCCGGACACCTATTATTCATACACACGTGTATCACCTGTGATAGAGCAACATTTGGCATTGCTCAAACGATGCGTCGCAAATGAACAAGTAATGATTAAAGCACCAATCATTCCCGGATTCAATGATGAAAGGGACGTAGATAGAATCGTTGAGGATATAAAAAATCGGTTTGGCTTTACTAATGTAGTTAAGACGAGATATATTATAGAACATTCAAAATAACGATAAGGTCATGAGTACAGGAAAAGAAAAATGCGAAATGCTAAGAGCAATCAGGAAACAGATTGCTGAACGATATAATTTAGAGTACACACCCTCTGAATGCACTCACGAAGGGAATTGTCTTGGCACATGTCCTAAGTGTGATGCAGAACTTCGTGACCTTCAAGAACAGTTGGAACGTAGAGGGATAACAGATATTGATTTGAATGTGGAAATTCCCGAAGTGGAAATAGAATCAAACGATGCTGAAACCACCATACTACAAGGAGATATCGAAGTACCAGAAGAACAAGAATTTATAAAAGTCACAATGGGAATGCCGGCACTTCCTCAAATATACACACGGAAAAAACGTGTCTTATACAAGGAGTGCCAAATAGCCGGAATTACATTCCATGACGTAAATGAAGTTTGGGATGAACTATATGAAGGAGCAGAGCTTGCTTTAGTCAGAGAGAAAGACAACAAGCACGACAAATATGCAATCGCTGTAGCCTTAGCCGATGATTATGACGGAGACCCGGATGACTTTGATTATATACTTGGATATGTTCCTCGTACAGAAAATAAGCATTTGGCTACAATGATGGATATGGGATGGTCAGATGCGTTTGAGTGTGAACTTAGTCAGGTAAATGGCTCTAACCCATACAAAGGAAGTCTGTGGATGAAAATATACATCGTCAGCAAAGACGAGGAAGAATATGAGAATACAGACCATCTGTTACGAGCTATGGAACTGGATGATGATGCATACGAAGAGTTTACTTCTTGCTTAGCGAATCAAGGCTGTTCTTATTTTCGTTGGGGAGGGTTTCCACCTTGGGAACATAATTTACCGAAGAAAGGTGATAAAGTAGTGTTCATACACAAAGGTAAAAATGAAGTAAAGATTTATCTTTTGTATTGTATAGCCGTAGGTGACGATGATGCTGCCTACTTTGTTGAAGACAAAGACCTTTTACACGCAGTGGATGACCGATGCTATTATGTATTTACGCTAATCCAAGGACCGCTTAAAGCAAAGAATAATCGTGTAGATTTTCTTAAAGATGAGTCTATTAGCAAAGAGCAAGCGGAAGAGTTTCTATCGGAAGACGCTTCATATCAACTCTATCAATTATTTGAGTACAACTAATAACAGCCATGGATAAAGGACATGCAGAAGAAGGTTTGAAGCAATATCCTTGGCTTAGGGATTTTTGCTCTTATCTTGATAAGGAACAAACAGATTGGTTGGATTATTATCTAATCCATGCCGAAGCTGCTTGGATACATAAACTGGCAAGTTGGAAAATGGAATCCGTTTGTCCAGAAATAGAATCTTTATATAAATCCAATCTTAATGATTGGAACTGTGGCGATGATGTTCCTTCCTCATTAAAGATTGAGTTATTCCATGTCTTTGACCACCTATCAGGAGGAAGCCACGATTTTATAAATAGATTCAAAGAATGGTACACTAATAACTATCATGTCACATCTAATCAGCGACATAATCCATTAGGGAAGAAAATCCTAAATGAATATAGATTAGCCTTTTTGGAGTATCATAGCATACATGAAAATATTACACGTACTCCAGAAATGGACTATATGTTTGATATAGCAAACGCGGTTTCTGCTGAACACGGTTTTGATGCTCCTATTGAAGAAGAAATTATGTGCAGAGCTTTAGAGTTTGCTCATAATCATAACCTAAGAATCGTAATTATTCCCAATAAAGAGGATGTGATAGCAGGTAAGGAATTGGGATGTCATTTTCATCCTGAATTTAAGGAAATTCGAGATAAAGCGATTGAAGCTATAAAGAATTATCCACTAAATAGCCGGGTTGAACTTATTGATTATAATGATAATACTTGTATCTTTGAAGTATACAATAGCACCGACAGTATAAAAACAGACGTGCCTGATAATATCATCCGTATTAGTATTAACTGAATTATATGATCAAACTCCGCTGCGTAGTAGAACGAATCACTTACCAGAATCCCGAAAACGGATACTCGGTTATGAGGGTCAAGGTCAAAGGATACAATGACCTTGTAACTCTTGTCGGCAACCTGTTGGAAGTGCCGGCAGGGAGCGTGCTGCTATGCGAAGGAGACTGGAGAGTAGATAAGCGATACGGCAATCAGTTTGTAGCGGAAAATTGGGAAGAAGTCATGCCAGCCACCATCTACGGCATTGAAAAGTACCTGGGCAGCGGACTAGTAAAAGGTATCGGTCCGAAGTTTGCCCAACTAATCGTCAGCCGTTTTGGATTGGATACGATTGACGTGATAGAAACCGATATTGAACGTCTCTACGAAGTGCCCGGCATCGGCAAAAAGCGTGTGGAGAAGATTGCCGAGAGTTGGGAGAAGCAGAAAGACATCAAGAACGTGATGCTCTTCCTTCAAGGCTATGGAGTAAGTACCGCATACGCGGCTAAAATCTACCGACAATATGGGAAAGAAAGCATTGAGACCGTCAAAGCTAATCCCTATAAACTGGCAGATGACATTTGGGGCATCGGCTTCAAGACCGCTGACGGCATAGCCGCCAAGATGGGTTATGAAAAGAACGACCTACGTCGTTGCAAGAGTGGCATCACTTATACACTCAGCCACCTTTCGGAAGAAGGTCACGTTTATGCCGAAGAGGAACAACTCCTGAAAGCTGCCATCGAATTGTTGGAAGCTGATGAAGAACCTATCCGCCAGGCAATGAAAGAAATGCTGCAGAGTGAAGACCTGATACAAGAAGGTGACGCACTCTATATGCCACCATTCTATTATGCAGAAGTCGGAACAGCCAATCGTCTGCAAGGACTGTTGCATAGTACGGAAGGAAATCTTTTCCAAAAGACATTAGACATTGATGCCATCTCCAAAGCCTCCGGCATTGAATATGACGAAGTTCAGGTGGAAGCCATCCGTGAAGCCGTTGCTTCCAAGGTAATGGTACTGACAGGTGGCCCCGGTACAGGAAAGACCACCACCACACAAGGTATCATAGCAGCCTTGAAGAGTATGGGACTAAGTATCCTGCTTGCCGCACCCACAGGACGAGCCGCCAAAC
>OJMG01002049.1_pt1 | contig 17677 bp, 13 predicted proteins | sample 1597141 | NCBI WGS metagenome assembly OJMG01 (sample SAMEA2452119, study PRJEB22498) | human gut metagenome | biome: human feces; feature: human gut; material: feces | place: Australia | collected 2012 | reverse complement strand
GGGTATGATAGTCAGTAATATCCAATATATTTCATAGAAATTCTTAGGTATAAGTATACATTGAAGTTCAGGTATTATTTAATTAAGCTAAAAATATCGTATTTTTGCAACAGACGGCCTATTTTATTTAATGTATATCTAAATACAATTCAGCTAAATCTCAAATCATATGAATAATACTCTTATAGATAATTCAGAAAATCTAAGGATGGCAGATAAGCTTCGAGAACTCATTCTTAATCCAGATTGTAAAATTATTAAAATAGCAACAGGTTTTTGGGATATACCTGGACTTTCACTTGTTGAAAAACAGTTAAGAGAATTCCTCTCAAAAGAAGGTACTGAATTAAGATTACTAATAGGCTCAGACCCTATTGTAAAAGCATATCAAGTTAATAACCCGATATTAAAAAACTCCCAATTCCCAGAAGATTATATTAAAAGAGAATTGTCAGTATTAGATGTGAAGAAAGATTATATTGATTCTGTAAGATTGATTTTAGATTTTTGCCAAGAGATTGAAAGTGATTCCAAATTTAAAATTCGTATTTATAGAACAAATGATAATGGGGATGCACAATTTTTGCACGCAAAATGTTATGTGTTTTTATCAGAAAAAAGTTGTATATGTGGCATAATTGGTAGTAGTAATTTTACCAATAAAGGTTTAACTGACAATGCAGAGCTAAATTATATTGAGACTGCATCACAAATAGTTGCTAGTATCCCTGGTCCATATAATCCTAATAAGGGTCACAATTATTGGTTTGATGAAAAATGGAATATATCTAAGCCATGGAATAAGATATTTCTAGAAGAAGTCCTGAAACCGACAAGGGTAGGAATCGAAGCTCAAAAACCTAAACCTGAAATTACACCTTATGAATTGTACATTAAGTATCTTCAAACTCAAATTGGTGATATAGCAAACCCCGAATCAAAAGAAATATTAAAATCATACCTTCCTGTAGGATTTAATGCCTATGGATATCAACTAGATGCTGTTCTTCAATGTTTTTATATAATGAAACAGCATGGTGGTTTTGTACTTTCTGATGTCGTTGGTCTTGGTAAAACAGTTGTAGGTACAATGCTCATTAAGAAGTTTATAAATGAGGCTGCATTAATGGGACGTAGCTCTAAAGTTTTAATTATTACCCCACCCGCTATAAAGGCTGCTTGGGAACAGACTATTAATGATTTCGATAAAGATAAAACGGATAAAATATTACCTTTTATAAATTTTATCACAACTGGAAGTATTGCAAAAATTCTTGATATTTCTGAGCCAGAGGAAAATGAAGAGTTTGATAATGATTTGCAATATGATAATTATGGTCTCATTCTTATTGATGAGAGTCATAATTTTAGAAATAAAGATTCACAAAAATATAAAGAGTTAGACAACCTTATTCAATCTATAGAAATAAGAGTTGGTGTAACACCATATATTGGTCTTTTATCTGCTACACCACAAAATAATGCACCGAAAGATATATATAATCAAATTTTGCTCTTTCAACGAGAACCTAATAGGAGTACTTTGCCTAATATACCTGGAGGAAAATTAGATAGTTTCATGAGTGAGATGAATAGAGAATTTAATGAGTTACGTAAAGATGAATCATTTAAATCAAAAGCACGTTTAAAAGAGATTTCTACTGAAATCAGGGAAAAAGTGTTAAATGATTTAGTCGTTCGTCGAACACGACATGATATAAAAAATACATATCCAGAAGATTGTGGCACATTGAGATTTCCAATAGTAAAAGGTCCTCATAAACTAAGTTATAAATTAGACTCTGAGTTATGCCAACTTTTTTATGATACAATAGATTATATAGTTGGAGATCCAGAAAAAGGCAAAAAATCATTAATTGAATATTATCGTTATGCTGCAATTAAGTATTTTGTTAATTCTGATAATGAAAGACTTTATGAGAAGCGAAATTTAACTGTTGAAAGTATTACTACAAGATTAGCAAATATAATGCGTATTTTGCTTGTTAAGAGATTAGAAAGTAGCTTTTCTGCTTTCAAGAAATCTCTTCACAATCTACAACGATATACCCAAAATATGATTGATATGATAAATGCTAATACAGTATTTATTTGTCCTGATATAGATATTAATGGTATTATTGAAAAATATGGTTCACTTGAGGGAGCAACCCCTTATATAGAAAAATTAATTCTTAAGAAAGGAGGAAATAATCGTTGTTATAAAGCTTTGGACTTTAATGAAAAATATATAGTAGATCTCAAAAGAGACAAACAATATATTGATGAACTTTGTATTCGTTGGGACGCAAATGATTATGATCCCAAACTTGATATTTTTAAGGAAAGTATAAATTCTAGATTGTTTGATCCAAGTATTAATAATCCATCTGGCTTTGATAAGCCAAGGCTTGTTGTATTTTCTGAAGCTATTGATACCATAAATGCAATAGAACGGGCTTTAAAGAATAAAGGCCATAATGTACTTAGAGTTACAGCTGATAATCGTGATGATATGTATCAGACGATTAAAGAAAATTTTGATGCAAACTCAAAAGTAAAAAAGGATGATTATGATGTTATTGTTACTACAGAAGTACTTGCTGAAGGTGTGAATTTACATAGAGCTAATGTAATATTAAATTATGATACACCTTGGAATTCAACACGATTAATGCAGAGAATAGGAAGAATAAACCGTATCGGCTCTAAAGAAGATTTTATACATGTATTTAACTTTTATCCTTCAGATGAAGGAAATAAAGAAATAAAACTGGAGCAGATAGCTTATTCCAAATTACAGGCTTTTCATACAATGTTTGGTGAAGATAGTAAAATCTTTTCAGAGAATGAGGAATTATCTGAAGCTGAATTTTTGCATCAATATGAGGATGAGTTATCTCCGTTAAGTGAATATATTAAAGATTTAAAAGATTTTCAGTCAGAGTTTCCAGACAGATATAAAGAATTAGCTTTAAAACCATTCATTGGAATAGGTGGATCTATTAAATTAAAGAATAGCTCTGATTCATTAGTAGTAATAAGTTCAGAAAAACGTGGTATTACTAATGTTATGGTATCAAAAGAATATAAGACTTCAATCGTTGCCCCGATAACAGCCATGAAGTTTTTAAAGTGTGATAGAAATGCTTTTTTTTCAGATACTTATGAGGATGTAAGTAAAAATATTTCTGATATAGCTATATCTGCTTATAATGTTCATGTTAATCAGATGCGACGAGCCAAAGAAACTAAAGGTGAAATCAAGAAAGCTATTACTTTTCTTCATGATTTAGTTAGACCAAGACTAACTTCAGAGGGGATGCCTTCATATAATAAAGCACTTGATGCTTTGAGAAATGCTTCCCCAGGAGTCGCAAGAAAAATATTGCAATTTCAGAAAGAATATAATCAATTTGGTGAATCTCTTTTTGGTATGAATTTTGATCTTGATATCTGGTTAAATTCTACATTTGGATATTTAGAAGAACAAGCAAATTACCAATTTGGAACGCCAAAAATTGCTTTAATTGAATCTAAAATAAATAAAGATGCTTAAAAAAGAGAATTTAAAAAAAATATTTAGTAATGACTATCCTGGTTATAATGCAATAGTAACTGAGGTCATTTCTCCAATATTTGGAGAGGATTTTAATTATTTATCCGATCCTGAAGATTTAAGAATAGGTGATGAAGCTGAAGCTTCAAAAATCATTTCAGTTAAACGTATTGGAACTATATATGACAAGAATAATATTGGACGTGATACAATAGAGGTGCTAGACATAACAGTAAGTGATTCTGTAAGGTTAGACCGGTCAAGAGTAAATATACAACGTTGGATTCGTAGTGAGTTACCAATATATACACATGGCCTATTAATATTTCATTATAATAGTCCTATTAATAAGGACTGGAGAATCTCTTATTTATATAAGCCTTCAACTATAGCAGGAACAACAGAAGCAAAGCGATTTACCTATTTAGTAGGTAAAGGGTTTTCTGCAAGAACTATAACTGAACGTTTTATAAAACTGCATTCAAGTAATCTTAATGATAAAGCATTGTTGGATGCTTTTTCTGTCCAAGCATTATCTGATGATTTCTTTGAAGGATACAGAAAAATTTATTCAAACTTTGTACAATATATTACTGGTAAGAAAACAGAAAAAATTAAGGGGAAATGGCAAGAGGTCTCTGTCAGTGAACCTAATATACCTATATTGAGTGAATTCAATAATGACGAAAAGCGTGTTAGGGATTACATAAAGAAAATGATGGGACGATTGACTTTCCTTTATTTCTTACAAAGAAAAGGTTGGTTAAATAACAACTATGATTATTTGAATAATTTATACAAAAATTCAAAACAAAAAGTAGATTTTCTTGATTCTGTGCTCGAGCCGTTGTTCTTTGGTATTCTTAATACGCCACAAGAAAAAAGAATGTCTGTTTTTAATCAAAATGGATGGAATGTTGATTTATTGAAAGAATGGGAAACTATTCCTTATCTTAATGGAGGATTGTTTGAACAAAATAAAGATGATAGATGCAGTGTAAACTTTCCGCAAACTTATTTTGATGATTTATTTAGCTTTTTTAGTCAATACAACTTTACTATTGATGAAAATGACCCTTATGATTCGGAAATAGGAATTGATCCTGAGATGCTTGGTCGTGTTTTTGAGAGTCTTCTTGAAGATAACAAGGACAAAGGAGCATTTTATACTCCAAAAGAAATAGTTCAATATATGTGCCGTCAGAGTATATCTCAGTATTTGAAGTCAGACATACCAATATCCTTACATAAAGATATTGATGATTTGATCAACTTAGGCTTTGTTAATAAATCATTGCAAGAACGTAAAAATGCACAACTTGTTTATAAACTTTTGTGTGACGTTAGAGTATGTGATCCAGCAATTGGTTCTGGTGCTTTTCCTATGGGAATATTGGATATTTTATATACTACTCGCCGTCATTTGTATGGTTTTTTAGGTATTATAGAACCTTTTAATCCAGTGGAAGTAAAAAAATCAATCATAAAAGAAAATATCTTTGGGGTTGATATTGAACAAGGTGCAGTTGATATAGCTAGATTGAGATTCTGGTTAGCTATACTTGTAGAAGAAGTTGAGCCATCTCCTCTACCTAATCTTGATTATAGAATTGTACGTGGTAATTCATTACTTACTACTTTTAATGATGTATATATTGATCTTTCTTATACGACTGATAAAAGAACTAAATTAATACGGCTTAAATCAGAACTGTTTGAATTGAAAGAAAAATTATACTGTTTAAATGGTGATGAAAAGTTTGAATGTGAGATAGCCATAAAAAACAAAATATTAGAGATTGTTAAGTATCAACTTAATAAAGATATGAATCAAGCATTAGAGGGAGGTGCAGAAAAAATAGATATATTTAAAAACGAGCATATATCAGAGCCAGAGAAGAAAAAGAGGGATAAGGCCAAAACCGTTTATAGCACAAAGGTACAAAGTCTTATAAACATGGATGCTTTACTAAATAAATTAAACTCAACTAATTATAGTTTGATGCAACGAGCCCAGACAGATTTGGATTTCTTTGATTGGGAGATTATTTTTAGTGAGGTCTTTAACGATAAGGGATTTGATATTGTTATTGGTAATCCACCTTATGGAGTTTCGATAAAAGGCGAATATAGAGAAAATGTAGTTATGTTGCATGGTAGAGTCCCAGATTTCGAAATTTACTACTATTTTATAGAAATTGCTTCTAAGTTGTTAAGAAAAGGAGGTATAATGTCATATATTATACCAAATACATATTTGTTTAATACGTATGCAGCTAATTATCGCATTTCTATATTAAACAAATGGAAAATACACGAGATTTTAGATTGTACAAAATTCTCTATTTTTCATTCTGCAATTGTTAGAAATACTATAAATTTGTGGCAATTATCTGAGGAACATAGCTCTATAGGTTATAGAAATACATCTGGAGTTGCCTCATTCGAAGAATTATTAAGTCACCATGTTGAATTTTTAAGCAAAGATAATTTACTTAAATTGAACCAAAACTGGGGACTTGCATTTTCTCTTAATAGTCGTATAATAGGATTAATTAACAAAATATCATCTAATATTTCACTTAGTTCATTTTTTCCTGAGATTAGCCAAGGATTGATTGCTTATGATAAATATCGTGGTCAGGATGAATATACAATAAAAAATAGAATATATCATTCATTTATTAATCGTGAAGGATTAAAAAGATGGTTATATGGTGAGGATGTGAATAGATATATACTTCTTTGGAATGGTAAAGAATATATTGATTATTGTAGTGGTTTAGCAAATCCGCGTGAGCCAAAGTATTTTAAAGGAAGAAGGCTTCTTATACGTGAAATAACAAATCCTTCAATATATGCTGTTATAACAGATGAAGAGTTTTATAATGATCCTGCAATTATTATAGTAAAAGATAATATAAAATATTCCATAAAGTGTACGTTGGCTATTTTAAACTCTAAATTAGCAACATTTTACCATTTTAATCATTCTCCAAAAGCGACAAAAGGGGCTTTCCCTAAGATTCTAGTTCAGGATATTAAGGAATTCCCTATACCTAATATTAATGACAAATATAAAGAACGTTTGGAGATATTGGTTGATGAAATATTAAGAATAAAGAATAACAATAAAGATAGTGAGACATATTTATTGGAAAATGAGATAGATTTTATTGTTTATAAACTTTATAAACTAAATTATGATGAAATTCTAATTATAGATCCAGAAACATCTATAACGAAAGAAGAATATGAGGCTATGGATAATTAATTTAATATTGTTGTTAATTATTTATTAGTAATAATAGCATTACTTAAACTAACAAAGTTTGAATTATAATTAGCTATAATAGTTATATTTGTAATGTAAGGTTCCATTTATAGTGCCAATAATAACAATTAGTCCCGACATGTACGATTTGTTAAGATTCGCTTCCTAGTCGGGACTAATAGTATCTAATAATATCTATTTGAACAAATATACATTAGTCATCTAAGAAGAAAATTTACAGCTGTATCTATTTATTCTCCCATAACTTCATAATTTCATTTTCATAATACTCTTTATGTGAATATAGCAAATCAATATACATTATCTGTTTCCTATTCTTTTTATCAGTGCCCAGAGTTTTACGAATTAACATATTCTTCTCATTTTCAAGACTGAGTTTGGCATTATCATATAGGAGAAATCCTGTAAAACATAGTGAGAAAAACCAAATACATACAGCTACGATTAGAGAAAACTGTCTGGCTGGTTTAGAATAGTATAGCCATTTTATACAGAACAGAGGGATATAATAAAATATATATTGAAACAAGATACTGAACTTGGATGGAAAGTTCGGAAATTGTATTTTTCTTGCTTTAGGTTTCTCCAAATAACCAATGATTAATTTTAGTTGTTCATTTACCTGTAATATATTACCAGAGACTGCTTCGTAGTGATTAAAGAAATCACTATAAACTTTAAGTAAATTGTTATTTGTCTTTACTGAAGTTTCATAAGCATTTGAAACACGTTCTATATATTCTTCAAAAGATATTCCATTAATCGTTATGTCTTTACTATCATTATGTTTATTAAAATAGTCTGTTAATTCTTGTCTGAAAATATCTTTTATGGTTACACACAGCTTATCAATATCAATCTGCAAATCATTTTCTGGAATATCTGACTCATCCCTTAGATTCCTGAGTTTGCTTGAATTATATTTTACCATAGCTATCTTCTTCTTTTGGGTTTGTATCTATTTTTATCATCTTCTCCCCATCCGGTATCGTTGTTATTACCGCCGGCTCCGGTACCAATATTATGTGCAATATGTGGTTGTAATGCCAATTCTGTAACTATGCCTATGATGTCATTACCTGTATCTTGTTTAGTATTCTTTGACTGCATCTCGAAAAAAGAGTTCAATTCTTCATATGTCATTGTTTTGTCTATTTTGCAACCAGGAAAACTGATATCAGATGCAGAAAAAACAATTCCATTTTCAAAACCATCATTTCCTCTTGTAAAATTGAACTTTATGCCATTTAAGGCTAATTTTTGTTTTAAGTCCTCAAAACTTTTTGCTGACGGCAATACAGACCTTGTTGTATCATAAATATGATATTTTATTTTATCTTTTCCATAGAGCCTGTCACGTTTTACAGCCTGCTTATTACTTCCAAAAGTCAATCCGTATTCTTTGGTGAGTTGTTTTGTTACAAGTGCTGATTTTCTAAAATTCTGGTCTCCTTTAATAAGTTTCTTCTTATTGTTTACTCTATTATATACAATATGAAGATGTGGATGAGCTTTATCGTAGTGTCGGTATATTACATATTGTGTATCTGTGATATTCATACGTTTCATATACTCTTGGGCTATTTCAACCATACGATTATCATTTAACTTGTCTGTATCCTTAGGGGAGAAAGCTAACATTAAATGTCCAACATATCTATCGGATTTGCAGCCTTGAGATTGACACTTAAAACTTGCTATAACAGTAGCATTTGAGGTAGTGCTTACTCCATAAGCATGTAGTATCTTTGTATTTTTGTCTTTTATATCATTGGCATAATTTACTAATCCGCCAAATCCTTTTCCTGATTTTATTTTTGCAATCATATTTGGGCTATCTGATTTTAGTATTCGCTAATCTTTACTATAATATCATCTATTTGTTTAAGTAATCTATTTAGATCCTCTTCAGTACGGAATATCCCATAGATGTGTGAAAGATGGGTAAGTTGATTAAGATTGTTTGCCATTCCTGCTAATTTTCTAATATACGATGTTTCCTCTGTGCTTAACCTTGAAGTAATTTTACCATTTACTACAAGTTGATATACTATGGATGATAGAGATAAATTCTCTCTTTTACTTATCCGGCATAATTTTTTATAAGAGCCTTTATCAAAATAAACTTTTACAGGATATGACTTACGTTCATTTTCCGGTATGGATGGTCTGCCACCTTTTGAAGTTTCTGGTAATATTTCTGATGTGTATGGTGTTTGGGGCTTGTTGTTCATTGTTGTCGTTTTATTGATTGGCATAATTATTATGTTCGCTATCTGTTTTGTGGGACACAAAACCTATACTTGCTCCCCAAACACCAATTTATCAATCATTCATTGATGTATAATAGGGAAGTTGTTTTGTTGTATACTTCTATATGGATTTGTCAATTCCCATAAAGGGTTTTATTCGTTCATATTCTTCGTAGGTAATCGCGTTGCGTTGTGCTATTTCATACTGTTCCCATCGTTCCTCATTTTCTTTTCGCTGGTAAGCTGCTGTTCTTTCGCGTATGAAATCTTGCAAACTTTGTAGTATTATTTGAGGATTATAATAGCTATAGAATTGCTTATAACATGATGCACAGAATCTAAAAAAGAATAGTTGTAATTCATCTACTTTTAGCCAATGATAATGGTATGAAATGATTTTTGCAGTCTTTATTAATTGATCTTGGTCGGGTAATTCTTTGAGACCGCAAAATATACTTATTTCGTATAATTCTGGAACAAGCCATGCAGCAGCTGCATTATTACCGTAAACATTATTGAGAATTGCCAATGTCGGTGAATTGCCAAAGAAACATTTTTCAGGCTCTGAAGCAATAATTGTCTGTCTGTTTGGATTGTATTCTTTCATAAAATCTTTTATTGTAGGATACATGGCTAAAATGCTTTTTGTTACCATTTCATTGCTCTGCATTAAGGAGGATTTGGACAGCTCCTTCTGCTTCGTTTCTTGCAGTTGATTTTCTTTCAGAAACAGTTTCACTGGTTTGTCTATTCGTTGTAGGCTCATAAATACTATTGATGGGCTCCGTTTCCCAAGTTCTACAAGTTATGAAATTGAAGAAATTCTTTCGATATTTCGGATTAGGGCGTGCAGCCTTATATAAGGGGATATAATAGGATACTGATTGTTTATCATTGATAGATAATTTATTCCACATCTGTGATAAGATTGCTATATCTCCAATCTTTTTGTCGTATAACTCCCATATTTCCTCAAAAGAAATATCATTCTCATTTGACGATACTTCAATTATATCAGTGTTATTTACATTATTGTTTGTGTTATTATTATAGTTATTGTTATAGAAGGATGCGTCTGTATGCGATTGCATATTATTGTTATTTTTGGTATCCGTCTGTTTATTCTCGCAAGGTATGGTATCTTCTTGTTTACCATTATTTTTAAGAGAGACTCTTTTTTGATAACGCTTGAGAGCATTTTTCTGATTTATTTCACATCTTTTGGTGTATTGTTCTGCGCTATGATTAATTTGAATCTGGTACATACAGAACAATGACATCATAGAGCCGGAAAGATCAGGTAACGTCCCATCAGAAATATAGTCATAAAGACCTTTGAATATTTTCCCGGCTTCTTCGTCTGTAAGATGATGTATGGCTTCACGATGGTCCAGATATAGCATTACACCTTTAAGCTTGTTTTCCATAAGAGATTATAAATTAGTTTTGTCTTATTCTGATATTGCCTGCTTTTTTCGCTAATTCTAATGCCAGATCTGCATCCACAACTACTTTTCTTCCGACTTGTGTAATGGCTTCATCTATTACTCCACTCTTTTTGATACGGTTTGCTGTAGGGACACTGCATCCAAATACTTTAGCTATACCTTCTATACCATAGAAAATACGTTTCTGTTTTGTGGTATTGGAAACTGTTACGTTCATTCTTTCACAGGCATTGTTGATAAGAAATATAAGTTCTTCTCCAGTCATCATCGCAATAGGTTTATGAAGTAAAATGTTGATGTCAAAATGATTATCCATAAGTCTGTCTATATTTTATTGTTTAACTTTATAGGTTTTAAGAATCTCTTTTAATCTCTATGAAATCGATTTCGACAGCAAATATATGTTGTAAATAAAGGGTTATCGGTTGGTTTATATTGACATTAATAAAACCGACTAAAATTCAATAGTATTTAAAGGATAACTATAAAAAACGGATAACTGGATTGCTCCAATTATCCGTATCTGGTAAATAAGAAAGTCCATTTTTCTATAACCTTTCTTGCTTTATTGTAGCTTGAACCGTATTGAATTTCTTTAATAGTTAAATGCCTAATCTCGCCATATCTTTTTTGTGGTACATCATGGCTGTATTTCCTGTTAGTAAATTGTTCAATTGCACGGTGAAAAGTCATGTATTTTGTATTAGGATTTATTTTTCCTGCGTTGGTCAAGGAATATAACAGGTAAGCAAGACTTATGTTATCTGTATTCTCAGATAGAAAATTCTTTATATCTTTTTTTATCAAATCTGTATTTCCTATAAGAATATCATCAAGAGTCAATATCTTGTTTTGATATCCTCTATTGGGCTTTATGTTTTTTAAGCCATACGTAATAGTTTTCCATATTTCAGGGCTGCATTGTTCAGCTGTTTTCTCCCATGTGTTTTTTGTTTCTGTTTTTAACCCAAAACTGGCTGTTATAAGATATCCTATACAAGTATTAACCAGACATATATCTTCTGAATCAATATGTTCATGTGAGATATATTCATTGATAAGTCTTGCTATTGTTGTTAATCCATGATCAAAAACTACAAAGTAATATATGCAGTATGAAAGTGAGTTATGCTCTTCTATTACTTTATCATATAGGTTTGCAATGAATCCTGTGAGAAATACAGCATGGGACATTAATAATAGAGTTGTAAAGAATGTTATAGCTTGGTATATCATTTTGTATTCTAACTTACCCAATAACATAATGCCTTTGGAGTTCCTTAATAGTTTATTGAGTTGGTCTGTTAAATGTATTTTTATATGCTGTGGTAATTTTTCCCATATTTCAATTGGAGTTTTTGAGTTTACCATTATCATACCAGGAACAGATGATTTGTATATATTGACTTCACCTGATTTGAGATCAATACCTAACCAAAGTTTTTTATTGGCAAAACACTTTGCTATCTTTTCAGTATAGCCTCCTGCCCATTGAACTTTATTATTTATAATATCATTTATATTGCCTTTTCCAATTAGAATCTCATATAGCCAGATATAAAAGGTTTCAGCTTCTGGAGGGGTACATGATTTCATAAGTGTGAAAATCTCCATGAGAATAGAAACATCACCATCCTTTATTTTCTCTATGTTACTCTTAAATTGCTGATATATTTCTTTGTTTTCAGACTTCCATGAGCGTATTGCCATATCTGCTGTTTCACGTTTCAATGAAAAATTATTGAGTAATCGAATAAAATTGATATTGAACATATTGTTATATATTGAAAGTGTGATTAAAAATTATGCTAATAGCTTAGCCAATTCTTTTGTTGATAAGCTGGCTAATTTTTCAAGTAAAAGTTCACGCTCTGATATGTTAGGTTTAATATTCAGAAGTTTGGAGTTGTTCTCTATCTGCTTTTCCAATGGGTAGTGTTCAATATAAATTTGAGTTATGGAATGGTCTGTTACCGTATGTCCCATACTCTCTGATATATAGTCCATATCAACCCCCGCATTACGCAGATTTGTTGCAAATGAATGTCTGCACCATGTTCCAGACGGGCAGATGGATTTATCCCATTTTAAAGCTTCATGGCATATTTTGATGACTCTATCCTTTATATTAGAATTTTCCTGTGAGGTGTATTTACGTCGTTCTTCTTCTGTTTCAACTCCTTTTAGAATGTTCGGGAATACATAACCATCACGTGAAGGTGGTGCTGCAATCTCTTTTAGAATGTTTTGTAATGGTTCTATAATAGGTATTATAACTTCTGAGCCATCCAAACTTCTACCTGCAGTTTTTTTACGGTTAAAACGGAAGGCTTTGCCTTGATTCTGATAATAATAAGAATCATATTTAAGGCGTGCTGCATCTGCCAAATTAAAACCATTGCATAGATATTGTACTAGGAATAACCCTAGCGAATAATGTGCTCTTTCCTTGTATTCATCACTCCAATAGCTTGGATATGATTTCGACAAGAATAGGTTATAGAGTTCTGTCATTTGTTCTATGTTCAAATAACTCTGTCTGCGTTTTGCACTTTTAGGTATGCTGACAAGTCCTTTTTCTTTTTTGTTTGAGAAAGGATATTGTATATCGGTTAAATACCCTTCACGAATACATCTGTTCCAAACTGCACGACAAGCACGAAGATATATACCTGCAGTAGTATCACTGATTTTTCCGATAAGTTTACCGTCTTTGCCTATTATTCCATTATGCATTCCATCTTTCCATTTCTGTATTTCTGCTGCACTTATATTGAATCCTTTAATAGAATCGTTTCCCATAATTTTCCTAAATGATTTAAGAGCACATTCATAACTTTCTGAAGTTGTAAATCGTGTTCCATTATCATTGGTTTTTAATTCATGGATGATTGTTTCCCATATCTCAAAGAATGAAGTTGAGGTCTTTTCTTCTGTCACGTTTGTATTGTTTCCATTGACAACAGCTGAACGTACCATTTCAAAAGTTAAATTTCCCCCTTTATTTAAATTTTGAAGTAGTAGTTTATACTTTACGACATAAGTCTCTCGCCACATTTTCTGTTCCCTATAGTTGTCGGACATACTCTTTGCCGCATTACATATATCGGAGAATCTCTTCTCAGAATATGATCCACTAAGAATATGATAGAATATCTTTCTATCTATGGTGAAACGCATAGCCAAAGGATATTCTGTAACGTTACGACGATTAGTACGGGTGTCAAGAACTAATGATGCTGTACAATTCCGTTCTTTGATAACAAGTAATGATTTTGTTAGTTTGGTCATAATATTCATTATTTATGTATGAAACATAACCTCTGAATACAGACGTTTTATGATGAGAGGTATACATACACAAAACGCTGCATATAACCACCATATATTCTTAGTATCTAACCAAGAACAAGTACGTAGTTATATGCAGCGGTGCAATCTCGTCCTCTTCTGTCGCTGACTGGTAACCGGGCTTCTGCTAATCGGTCTCAACCCCTGAAGTGACTCTCACATAAAGTTTGAATAGAGTGAATTTCGACTAACACTCCCTTTATATTTCGATCCATCGAAATGGGATAACCCTCCCACGAAGGTTTGACAGGCTCACTTTTCCTTATGCAGGGAAGAATATCTTGGCTATGGCATGTCATAATCGCTTTGCAAATATAGATTTTTTTAAAATATAATAAAATATTCAATGGATTCTTTTGAGATTTATTAGAATTAAAGTTATATCAATAAAATCAATATAGTTAGGTAACATTTACATCTATATATAAAATAATATTGCTTTTATTGTTTACAAAGAAAAGATTTTTTAGTATGTTTGTATATTACTAATTTATTGAATTATGCAGCTGTTACCTGGAAATATAGAATTAAGCCAAAATCCTTTTGAGAAAGTGATATGGAATAAATTAAGAACTGAATTAAAAGAAGATGATGGTATTTTAGGGTATAAAATACCATCACTAGGTTTGAATGATAGTACAGAAATTCCATCATTTATATATAGATCAAAGCAATATGGTATTATTGTTATTGACATAGTACCTTCAAAAATTATAAAATTTGAAGACGATTATGAGTATTGGGTAAAAGCAGACGGAGGTGAAATTTATTCCAGAGATTACATAATCAATAATTATTGTAATGATATTACAAATAAGTTAAGTAAATCTATAAAGCTATATAATAAAAAAACAGGAAACTTCTTGTTTTGCAAAGATGATAAACCTGTAAAATCACTTATAATATTTCCAGATAATGGAAGTGGTGATTTTGTGAAATGTGAATTTATTAGTAAGTATTTAGATAAGAATTACCCAGTAACTATAAAGGAATTCATAAAATCCTGCAAAACGAATGATATAAATCAGGAACAGATAGATGATATAGACTCTATACTTGAAGGAACTTCCGTTTTCAACAAGAAAAGAGAGCGTATATCAGAAGAAAAGAAGACTAGAAATGATTTAATAAAAAGTTCGTTGTTACAGACTTTTAAATTAGACTCTACACAAAGAAGTGTTGCATTACAAGTTCCCAATGGTCCCCAAAGAATAAGAGGGTTAGCAGGAACTGGTAAGACTATAATACTTAGCATGAAAGCGGCTTTGACTCATATTTCAAATGAGGACTTTAAGATTCTTTTTGTTTTTAACACCCAAAGTATGTATAATCAAATAAAGAGTAATATAGAAAAATATACAATAGAAGAGGCTAGTAAAGCTCCTGATTGGGACAGATTGCTGGTTCTACATGCTTGGGGAGGAAGAAAAAAAGAAGGACTATATTCTTTTTTGTGTTCACAGTATGGTTTATCACCTAAAACGTTATATGAAGCAAGAAATATGTCTGATCCATATCAGTACATATTTTCAGATTTTCTTTCTAAGAAGAAAGGTGAAATACAACCTATTTTTGATATGGTTTTAATAGATGAAGCTCAAGATTTTCCACCTGCTTTTTTTGAAACCATATATTATATAACAAAAGAACCAAAAAGAATTATATGGGCATATGACGAGTTTCAATCGTTAAATGAATTAAAAATATCTGATCCTGAAACCCTATTCGGAACTGATAAAGATGGTAATCCAAATATGAGTAATGATAGCATAAAAGGGCAATATGAGGATGGAATAGATAAGGATTATATGCTTCCAAATTCATATAGAAATCCTCGCAAAGTATTATTATATGCTCATGGATTAGGATTAGGTCTATATTCAGAAAGAGCAAAAGTTCCTATGCAAGATAAATATTCTTGGGAAGCTAGAGGTTATGAGATAATTCAACCTAGGGATAAGAATAAATTTGAGGAAAATGATCATATAGTTGTAGAAAGACCAGAAAAATATAGTAAAAATATACTTGAAAAATTAGTAGATGAACACTCTAAATTTTCAAGCAATGATATTATAAAGTTTAAAAATTTTGATACGATAAAGCAAGAGTTAGATTCAGTAATTAAAACGATTAGGTATCTGATTAATAATGATAAAATAGAACCAGAAGAGATTGTTGTAATCTCTTTAGATAAAAGTTCTGCTAATAGTCATTTTAATTACATTAGGACTAACTTAAATTCTTATGGCGTTTTATGTATTACTCCAGGATTCGTGGAAAGTTCTGATTTATTTAAAGAGAAAGGAAGAGTTACACTAACAACAGCATTTAGAGCAAAGGGAAATGAAGCAAATATTGTTTTTGTAATAAATTCACAAAAAGCAATCTCAGACTCAACTTTACGTCAACGTAATGCATTGTTTGTTTCAATAACAAGATCAAGAGGTTGGTGCTACATAACTGGTAATGGTCCTGATGCTGTAAAACTTAAAAAGGAAATAGATGCTATAGACAATGATTACCCAAAGTTTGAGTTTGATTTTCCTTCTGAATCGGATTATACAAGAAGGCTTCAAATAATAAGTGAATCTGATAAATCTTTAAGTAATAAGGAGAAGACAATAGATGATATTTTAAGTGAAGATGTAACTTTAGCTTTATTAATTGAAAAAGCTAAAGGAGATCCTGAAACATTTGAAAGACTCAAGAAATTAATGGGTATATGAAACAAATGACTTTTATCAATATCAATAGTGATATCAGTTTAATAAAAGAATGTTATAAAGATCTTATATTGGATACTTTAGTGGATAGTGAAAATGATGTTATATCGTGGAAAAATTATTCACCAGGTGTTTCAAAGAAAATGTATGCTAGAGAATTTGAAGATTTGAAGAATAATCGTCAATATAGTTTTCTTCTAAAAAATAAAGGTTTTATTCAATTCTACTATGACTTTAGAAATGGGAAATTAAACAAGGCAAAATTAGCATATTATCCTTATCCTGTGGTTCTAAAAGAGTCTATGGAAAATGTAGAAGAATATTATGACACTACAGATGATACAGTGTTAGGTGAATATTATTTTGACCTATATAAGCTAACAGAAACAAAATTAGGGAAAAGAATATCTGATGAGGAGCTAACAGAAGTGAAAAACTTTTGTGAAAAATTTAATCTAGAGTTTGATGAGTATCAGATTCTTTTAGATGCTTTTGAGAAAAAATATGAATTGACAAATTCTTCACATATTAGAATTGATTATGATGATAAAGTTGAAAGTCATCATAAAACAGAAATACAATATAGTAGTATAAATAATATTAGATTACCATTAAATAAAATAATATCACCATTTTTGTTTATGGACTTTATTGTTAGATATGAATTTCCTGAATTTTATAATCTTCATAGGGTTTCAACACAATATAGAACAAGTTATTCTATTGCTCAGAAACATAGTGGTAATATAAAGAAATTTGAAGAAAATAATATTTTTATCTCACATGTATAGCTTATTCTTTGCGTAAACAATGCGTAAACAAACTATTTCAGTTAAGGATATCCTATAAGTATCAATAAAAATATGTTTGATAATAAATTACTGATAATCAGAATATATACAATATAACGTACGGTCTTGATGTATCATATAAAACAGACTCATAATCTGGAGGTCCCTGGTTCAAGCCCAGGCTGGTCCACAAAGCATAAAACAAAGGAAATCAAGCCGTTACAAAGAGATTTTTAGCGGCTTTTTCTTTGCACACAA
>OJMG01002042.1_pt1 | contig 17711 bp, 13 predicted proteins | sample 1597141 | NCBI WGS metagenome assembly OJMG01 (sample SAMEA2452119, study PRJEB22498) | human gut metagenome | biome: human feces; feature: human gut; material: feces | place: Australia | collected 2012 | reverse complement strand
TATGTGCAAGAGGTCTTCAGGCAAGCCTGGTAGGTCAGGTACTTGTGGAAGAATCTATTTTAGGTTGGGAAGAGTTAGAGCTTGAGGTAGTTCGTGACTCTGAAGGTAATATGATTACGGTATGTTTCATCGAGAATATTGACCCACTTGGTGTACACACAGGTGACTCATTCTGTTCAGCTCCTATGCTTACAATCTCAGAAGAAGTACAGAAACGTTTGCAGGAAAAATCTCATAAAGTTGTAGATTCTGTTAAGGTAATCGGTGGATGTAATGTACAGTGGGCACATGATCCAAAGACAGACAGAGATATCATTATCGAAATTAACCCAAGAACATCGCGTTCGTCGGCACTTGCTTCTAAAGCGACAGGTTTCCCGATTGCTTTGGTGTCAGCAATGCTGGCAACAGGGCTTACATTGAAAGATATTCCATGTGGAAAATATGGAACATTAGATAAGTATGTTCCGGATGGAGATTATGTTGTAATCAAATTTGCTCGTTGGGCATTTGAAAAATTCAAAGGTGTAGAGGATAAACTTGGTACTCAGATGCGCGCCGTAGGTGAAGTTATGAGTATCGGTAAGACATATAAGGAAGCATTCCAGAAAGCAATCCGAAGTCTTGAGACAGGTCGCTATGGACTTGGACATGCAAAAGATTTTGATACAAAATCAAAAGAAGAATTGCTGAAAATGTTGATTACACCGACTAGCGAACGTCATTTTATTATGTATGAGGCGCTTCGTAAAGGTGCGACTGTGGATGAAATCCATGAATTGACAAAAGTAAAACATTGGTTCATTGAACAGATGAAAGAACTTGTGGAAGAAGAAGAAGCTCTTTTAGCGTATAAAGGAAATCTTCCTTCGGATGAAGCTTTGATTGCAGCTAAGAAAGATGGTTTCTCTGACAAATATTTAAGCCAGATTTTAGAGGTAGATGAAGCTGACGTAAGGGAAAAGAGAATTGCAATTGGTATGGAGGAAGCGTGGGAAGGAGTACACGTAAGTGGTACAAAAGACAGTGCGTACTATTATTCGACATACAATGCAGAAGACAAAAATCCAGTAAATGAAGAAAAACCGAAGATCATGATCCTTGGCGGTGGACCAAACAGAATTGGACAGGGGATTGAGTTCGACTATTGTTGTGTGCATGCTTCACTTGCGTTAAAGAAACTTGGATTTGAGACAATTATTGTAAACTGTAATCCGGAAACTGTTTCTACAGACTACGATACATCAGACAAGCTGTACTTTGAGCCACTTACATTGGAAGATGTACTCAGCATTTATAAGAAAGAAAAACCGGTTGGGGTTATCGCTCAGTTTGGTGGACAGACACCATTGAATCTTGCAGCTGACCTTGAGAAAAATGGTGTGAAGATTCTAGGAACAGCTCCATCTGTAATCGACCTTGCAGAAGATAGAGATTTATTCCGTGCGATGATGGAAAAATTAGATATTCCGATGCCGGAATCAGGAATGGCAGTCAATGTAGAGGAAGCATTGGAAATCGCTGAGAAGATTGGTTATCCGGTTATGGTTCGTCCTTCATATGTACTTGGTGGACGTGGAATGGAAGTTGTATACGATGCAGAAAGCATGGTTGGATACATGAATGCTGCAGTTGGTGTGACACCGGAACGTCCGATTTTGATCGACCGTTTCTTAGGACACGCAACAGAGTGTGAGGCGGATGCAATCAGCGACGGAACACATGCATTTGTGCCGGCTGTAATGGAACACATTGAGCTCGCGGGAGTTCATTCAGGAGACTCTGCTTGTATCATTCCGTCAAAATATATTTCTGAGGAAAACGTAAAAACAATTAAAGAATATACAAGAAGAATTGCAGAAGAAATGCATGTAAAAGGTCTTATGAACATGCAGTATGCAATTGAAAACGGAAAAGTATATGTTCTTGAGGCGAACCCAAGAGCATCTAGAACTGTGCCGCTTGTATCAAAAGTATGTAATGTCAGAATGGTGCCTCTTGCAATTGATATTGTGACAAGTGAATTGACAGGAAGAAAATCTCCGGTACCGGAATTGAAAGAACAGGATATTCCTTACTATGGAGTAAAAGAAGCTGTATTTCCATTTAATATGTTCCAGGAAGTAGACCCTGTACTTGGACCTGAGATGCGTTCAACAGGTGAAGTACTTGGACTCTCAAGATTTTACGGAGAAGCATTCTTTAAAGCACAGGAAGCAACACAGACAAAACTTCCGTTGGAAGGAACTGTGCTGATTACGGTAAATGACAAAGATAAAGATGAAGTGGTTGATCTGGCGAGAGACTTCGCGGAGACAGGATTCAAGATTCTTGCATCTAAGCATACAGGAAAATTGATTCAGGATGCCGGAATCGAAGTAGAGATTGTGAATAAACTGCAGGAAGGAAGACCAAATATCCTTGACCTGATCACAAACGGAAAGATTGATTTAATCGTTAATACTCCGATTGGAAAAGACAGAAATGTAGATGATAGTTATTTACGTAAAGCTGCAATTAAGAAAAAAGTGCCGTATATGACAACAATGGCCGCAGCGAAAGCAACTGTAAGTGGTATTCAATCATTGAAGAAACCGGGTTGCGGTGAAGTGAAATCATTGCAAGAACTTCACAGTGAGATCAAAGATAAATAATTATGACGGATGATTTTTGATAAAATCCAGCTGTTCTTTATCGCTGATTTCACGATCATAGCTTGTCTGCACGTGTACAATACACCAGCAGAGAAAACATAGTAACAATAGACAAATAAAAAATAAAGTAATCATAAACACCTCCTTGAAAGATATGAACTAGTTATAGGCTCTTTTTTTTAATCTAAAGTTAATTAAATTTTAATATGATTATTTTTTTTCAATGATATACTAAATGTACAAATAAAAAATATGCGATATTTATAAAAATGGGTGAGTGAAGTGTATAAAGAAGAAAAAACAAGTTGGATGAAGCACTTTGATTTCATAGTGCTTGATATTCTTATATTGCAGATAGCATTTAATATAGGCTATCTGCTGAGAATGAAAACCGGATGGCTGTATTTGAATAAAGAATATACTAGATTGAGCATAGTGCTTATTCTTATTGGAATTTGTGTTGGGTTTTTCTTGGAAGGATATAGTGGTGTGCTGCGGAGAGGATACTTTATCGAATTTAAGGAAACGGTAAAGTATGTCAGTCTGAGCAGCGGATTTTTGATTATTTATTTGTTCCTTGTGAAAAATTCTGATACATATTCAAGATTGACTATTTTTCACTTGTGGTGGCTTGGAATCATCCTTGATTACATAGCACGTATTGGGTTAAAAACATATTTAAAGAAGAAACAGGCAAGTAAAGCGAGGGTTGTTTTGATTATTACGACAGAGGAGCAGGCTGAAGAGAATGTCGAGCAGCTTAAAGAGCACGCATATGCCGGAATCTATCCGATCGGAATTGCAATTGTAGGAGCATATAGTGGTACGGAGACAATTGCGGGGGTTCCTGTTATTGGAAAAGAAACAGAAGTACTTTCATATATCACTGGTCATGTAGTAGATGAGATTTATATCAACACGAGCAGAGAGGTAAAGTTGGAAAGTGAAGTTGAAAAGTATATTGAGGCAGGAGTGACTGTGCACATTAATCTGCTTGAGACGAAAGGAATAGCAGGATATAAATGCATGGAGGACTTTGCGGGAGAGACTGTACTGACAATGACATTTAAGTCGGCTACTGCCAGACAGCTCTTGATGAAACGTATGCTTGATATTTGTGGTGGACTGGTTGGAGTGGTGATGATGGGAATTATATTCTTGTTTGTTGCACCAATTATTAAGAAGCAAAGTCCGGGACCTGTATTCTTTTCACAGTGGCGAATTGGGCGAAATGGACGAAAGTTCAAGATATATAAATTCCGATCTATGTACATGGATGCGGAAGAGCGAAAGAAGGAATTGATGAAACATAATCAGATGGAGGGGCTTATGTTTAAGATGGATAATGATCCAAGAATATTCCCATTTGGTCATTTTCTGCGTGACAGTAGCTTGGACGAGTTTCCTCAATTTTGGAATGTGCTAAAGGGAGATATGAGTCTTGTCGGGACAAGGCCGCCTACTGTTGATGAGTATGAGCAGTATGAGCTTCACCATAGACGAAGAGTATCTATTAAACCAGGTCTTACCGGTCTATGGCAAGTGAGCGGCCGCAGCGATATTACTGATTTTGAGGAAGTTGTAAGGTTAGATACGGAGTATATATCAAATTGGAGATTGGCTTCGGATTTGAAGATACTGATTAAGACAGTGGGAGTTGTGTTGGCAAGAAAAGGTTCGAAATAAAGTGGAAAAATGGCGTTCATCTTTTGAGAGAGGTGGCGTCATTTTTATTATTTGTATATAGAATTCCTCTGCTTTTTCTCTGAATATTTGCCTGAAACGGCATTGATTTGTTACGATTTCTCCACGGTCTCAGCAAGAACAGCTAAAACCGTGAGAAGTTAGATTTCCATATGACTAGAAACAGATACTTACTTTATCTTTTCTGTAAATTCTTCTAAAGATTTGGATTGAAACGCTATCTGTGTCCATTGCTTCAATGTTTCTAGATTCTCTTGCTTCTGAATCTGTTCAGACAGCTCTTTGGAAACTGCACCAAAAGACTGCAAGAACAGAAGTAAGGTTTCTCTTGCAGTTTCTATTTTTCCCTGTATAAGACCTTCTGCACGTCCAGTCACAATGCCCTCTTCACGTCCGGCCGCACGTTCTTCTTTCAGCATCTCTTCAAAAATCATAAAGCGTTCCTCCATCTCCCTGCTTTTCTTGATGTTGCGGACAAACTTCTGTAGTTGTTCCACATATGGGTCGTGAAATTCTTTTTCACTCCCCGCAAGATCTTCTTTCACATAGTTTAGAAATGTTACCAACTCTTTCGGAACTTCACTTTCATTCTTTCCATGAGCATTCAAGAACACAATTGTTCTACCGTCTTCCAAGTCTGCTTTCGGAGATTCTCTACATGTGGTTTGAAATGTATAGCGATACTTGCCCTTTCCAAATGGGTCAAAGTCGCATATAAAAATGACATAAGTATTTGGAAGTTCTGCGTAATCTTCTCCGGCAAGCAGCATCTCCATGTCCATTTGGCTTTGGTAATAGCGGCTACGCTTTCCAAGCGCCGGTTTCTTCTCCACCTGCATCTCCACGTTATAACGTGTCTGGCTTTCATCTTTTGCGTAGACATCTAAGCGGACGCCCTTATACTCAGGATGATATATAATGCTTTTTTCCCTGCTGATTTCCACTCGTTCAATCGGCAGTTCTAAGACTCTCTCTAAAAGTCCCTTGCAATTGTCTTCATCCATCATCACTGCGCCAAACATAAAATTGTCCTTGATTGTGAGTTCCTTTAAACGTTGCTTTTTTCCCATTTTACTCCTCCGTGTGCAGAGGAATTCTATAAAATGATTGTAGCAGATTGTTTAGAGGATGACTAGTCTTATTTTTCTCCTATCAAGATAAACGCATGAGTAAATAAATTGTGAACACCCCATTTTCTGATATGAAGACAAATATTATTAGAAAATGGAGTTTAAGTATCTGGGTTGCGCTCAATTGAACATTTAGAAGAAGTGTTAAATTCTTAAAAAAGGACAGGATGTAAATCTGGGGAGCTAACTATATAAAAATCATTCATGCGTTTGTCATGCTCGAATTTAATTAGTGGTTGACATATTTAGATGAAAAAGGTAGTATTAGTAAAGAATGATGTAGAAATTTGTTTATATGTGTAAACAAGTATATGAAGAAAGAGCTAAGTAAAATAGATAGCGGGAAGTTGGTATAAAATGGATCGAGTATTGGGACATAATCGGCGAATTACAATATTGGATACAGTAATCGACGTGTTAGATGAAAAAGAAACTATAAATTTAGTAGAAAAATATATAAATGAAAAAGAACCACTTCATTTAATGGGAGTAAATGCAGATAAAATCAATTCATTAAATACAAATCATAGATTAAAAGAGATTATAAATGGGTGTGGTATTATTAATGCTGATGGAGCCTCTGTAGTTTTGGCAAGCAGATTTTTGAAAAAGCCTTTGCCGGAAAGAGTAGCAGGGATTGATTTAATGCAGAAGCTTGTGGATGTGAGTGAGAAAAAAGGATATAGTATTTATTTGTTAGGGGCTAAGCAGCAGGTTGTAGAAAAGACGGCACAGGTTTTAAAAGGAAAGCATAAAGATTTGAATATTTTAGGAGTACATAATGGATACTTTAAGCAACAAGATTGGAAAGAAATTTCGAAAGAATTAAAAAAATTGTGTCCAGATATTGTATTTATAGGAATTACATCTCCATTAAAAGAGTACTTGATTGAATATCTACAAAATGATGGAAATAAAAGTGTCTTTATGGGAGTAGGTGGAAGTTTTGATGTTATATCAGGGAATATTCCGAGAGCTCCACTGTGGATGCAAAAGACAAATTTAGAATGGCTGTTTAGAGTCATGCAAGAGCCTAGACGATTATTTAAACGGTATTTTGTAGGAAATGTAACTTTTATTAATGCAATTATAAAAGAAAAAGTAAGAAAATGAGATTTAATAAATTATAAAGGTTAGTAAAGGATATGGAAAAGATATGAAAAAAGTTATGTTAGTCTTTGGAACAAGACCAGAGGCAATTAAAATGTGTCCATTGGTGAATGAACTAAAAAAAAGAGATGCCATTGAAACAATCGTTTGTGTAACAGGGCAACATCGCCAAATGCTAGATCAAGTATTAGAAGTATTTCGAGTAGTACCTGATTATGATTTATCCATTATGAAAGAGCGACAAACGCTATTTGATGTGACTACTAATATATTAAATAAAATTAGAGAGGTTTTAGAAAAAGAGAAACCAGATGTAGTACTTGTGCATGGCGATACATCTACAACATTTGCGACGGCTCTTGCTTGCTTTTATTTACAAATACCAGTAGGTCATGTAGAGGCGGGACTTCGTACATACAATATCTATTCTCCGTATCCAGAAGAATTTAATAGACAGGCTGTTAGCATTATCAGTCATTTTAATTTTGCGCCAACAGAGTTGGCAAAAGAGAACTTATTAAAAGAAGGAAAACAAGCAGATACAATTTATATTACAGGAAATACAGCGATTGATGCGTTAAAAACAACAGTAAAACCAGACTATTCACATTCAGAACTTGAGTGGGCAAAAGACTCCAAACTTATTATGATAACGGCTCATAGAAGAGAGAATCTTGGCAAACCAATGGAAAATATGTTTAGAGCTATTCGCAGAGTTATGGATGAACATGATGATGTTAAGGCTATTTATCCAATTCATATGAATCCGGTTGTTCGCGAGATTGCGAATAATATTTTGGGAGATGATGATCGTATTCATATCATAGAGCCTTTAGAAGTTGTAGATTTTCACAATTTCTTGGATCGAAGTTATATGATTTTAACGGATTCGGGTGGAATTCAGGAAGAAGCCCCTTCTCTTGGAAAGCCTGTTCTTGTGATGCGGGATACAACAGAAAGACCAGAAGGAATTGCGGCAGGGACATTGAAGCTTGTTGGAACTACTGAAGAAGTTATTTACGAGAATTTTAAAACATTATTAGATGATAAAGAAGAGTATTTGAAAATGAGTGATGCGAGCAATCCGTACGGAGATGGACATGCCAGTGAGAGGATTGCAGATATATTGGAAGGAAAAAATTATGAAAATACTTCATGTTTCTAGAACTATGGGGCAAGGCGGAGCAGAGAAAATAGTTTATCAGCTTTGCCGGGATAACAAAGAACACGAGCAGTATGTCATATCATGCGGTGGGCATTATGTTGAAGAATTGCAAAAAATAGGTGTAAAGCATTTTGTAATGTCGGATATAGACAAAAAAAATCCATTCTTAATGTTGGTATGTCTATATAAAATATGGAAAGTTATTCATACAGAGAAAATTGATATTATCCATACACATCATCGTATGGCTGCATTCTATGCTAGGATTATTAGTATGTTGAGTAAAGTAAAGCATGTATATACAGCACATAGCATATTTTATGATAAGAGAAAATTAATGCGTTATGCTTTAGAGAACTGTGAAATTGTGGCTGTTGGAAATGGTGTAAAAAATAACTTGGTTCATGTTTATGGAATTCCAGACGAAAGAATTAATATTATATATAATTCTGTAAAAATAGAACAGGAAAATTATTTAAAGGAGGATATGTTGAGAAAAAGTAAGGGGGGAAAGAATTTTATAGGAAATATTGGACGTTTAACAAAACAAAAAGGTATTGATGTATTTATAAATGCTATAGCTGATATTGTTAGGGAGTTTCCAAATGTAGTCGGTGTGATTATTGGGGAGGGAGAGGAACATATTTATTTGGAAACTCTCGTTGAAGAATTGGCAATATCTAACAATATAATTTTTCTTGGGTATCAGAAAAATATTTTACAGATTATTAGTCAGTTAGATTTTGTAGTTCATTCATCAAGGCATGAAGGATTGCCACTAATTCCAATAGAAACTTTTTCGCAAGGGAAAACAATTATTGCATCTGATATTAGTGGAAATAATGAAATAGTTAAAGATGGTGTAAATGGTTTTCTGTTTGAAAAGGATAATGTAAAGGAACTTTCTGAGCGAATGAAAAAATTATTGACAAATATGGAATTGCGTGAGAAGTTAGAACGAAATGCGCAAGAAGAATATGTGAAAAAATATGATTATAGATTATTTTTAGAAGGATATAATTTAGCCTATAAAAATGTGATTTAAGATATTTTTGATTACAATAAAGGGGCACTATTAAGCCAAAATATTACGTTTTATATGGATTTAGAAGTTTACAATCTGTTTGATGAAGTTTTTATAATTAAGTATTTTTACAACTGTAAAGGACAGTTATTAGGATAAGACAGTGTTATTTTTTGCAAAATTATTGAAGCTAGGAAGGAAGGAAATATGTTAATTAGCGTTATTGTTCCAGTATATAATGTAGAGAAATATTTAAGAGTGTGTTTGGAGAGTTTATTGAAGCAGACATATAAAGATTTAGAGGTTATCATGATAAACGATGGTTCTACGGATACTAGTGGGAAAATTTGTGATGAATATGCAGAAAAGTATGAAAATTTTATGGTTATCCACAAAAAGAATTCAGGTCTCGGAATGGCACGGAATACTGGATTAAAGCATATTTCAGGAGATTACGTCACATTTTTAGATTCAGATGACTATTTGGATCAAGAATGTATTGAAATTTTGCATAAGATGTTAGTTAAAAATAATGTCGATATGTGCAAAAGTGGATTTAGAAGAATTACAAATTCGGGGAACATTGTACTTAATAGAGAATATGAGGATGAGGTTTTTTGGGGAGAAGAAGCAAGAACGAGGCTTTTACCAAGGATGATAGGATCTTCTCCTGCTCAACATGATAGTATAGAGATGTGTGTGTGTGGTGCTATCTATAATACTAAAATTATTAAAAAATATAACATTGAATTTCCTTCAGAAAGAGAACTTATATCAGAAGATCTAGTATTTAATATAGATTTTATGCAATATGCGAATGGTGTGTGCACAATATCAGATGTAGGTTATAATTACAGAATAAATGATAATTCATTGACTACAAGTTATAGAAGTAATAGGTTTGAGGCTAGTAAACATTTTTATTTAGAAATGAAACATAAGTTAGAGTCATTAAAATATGACAATATGACTTTTTTGAGATTAGATAGAATGTTTTTTATTTATATAAAAATGTCGATCGAGCAAGAGTGTAGAAGTGATCTTCTGCTGTCTAAAAAAGAGCATATAGAAAATATAAAAAAGATTTGTTCTGATAAAATTGTTAGAACAGTAATACGTAATTATCCAAAGAAAAAATTGGGGATAAAACAGAATATTTTTTTAAAAATGATTGAATTTAGATTTGCAAATTTATTTTATTTTTTGTTCAGCTTAAAAAAATATAAATAGAATTGTTTTTATATTTTATAAGAAAAACAAGAAGTGGAATTGTGGTTGCTCTGAAGAATTTTTGCTTTATAAAGTATATAAGACGAAAGTTGTGTTATTTTGATAATAGTGAACTTGATTTAAAAAAATTATGTAAGAAGATGGGGAAAATATAAATGAAGTTAACAATTAAGATTCCTAAAGCAAATAGTCTCAAATTTTTATTGTGGATAGCCTTTGGGCTTTCGATAATAAGTGAAACAATGATTAGTATAGGTATAATTCCCGATAATAATATTGTAAAAGTTGTACAATATATTATTATACTTGTACCAGTAGGGTTAAATTTTATAAATCTATCATTGAATAAAAAGAAGAGAATGTTTTCAGAAGAAATTAAGGTGATTGTTATCATGATTATTGTATTGGGTATATTATCACTGTATAGAAGTTTTCGGGTGGGACAATTTTCTTTTGAAAGTGCTATGCAGTTGGTTCAAATTTTCTTACCATTTATGTTTGCGTTTTTGATGATTAATTTGTTTACACCAATACAAATTCAGGAGTTTATGAAATTGGCATTGGTTTTGACTTGGATAGGTTACATTCTTGAAGTAGGGGTTGTCAATTTTTTTGATTTATCAAATTATTTGTCTATATCATTTATATCATCCTATTCAGTATTTGAGAACTCTACTTATGCAGAAATAGCAAGTGGACTGGCAGCATATTTTATCTATAATAGGAAACGAGCACCGTTTTCAGCTGTTTTTGCAATAGCGCTTAATCTTTTGATATTTAAAAGAGTGTTTTGTTTGATGGTTCTTGTCTTATTAGGTATTTGCTTAATGAAAAAAAAGGATGATATAGTTAGTGAGCGAGTTATAAAATGGACAGGAATTTTTTGGTGTGTTTTAATTTTCGGAGTTTATTTTTTATATCAACCAGCTACAGTGCAATGGTTCAATGAGAAGTTTGGCATTGATTTAGTTGTATTTACAATGTCAAGAATATATCGTTTGTGGTATGTGCTAGAGCAAGGGTTCCAAAGTTATGGTTTAGGAACAACATCTGTATTTATTAATTCATCAAATGTAGGATACTTAGGGTATGAATTTGAAATGGACTTTATTCGAATTATGTTTGAGCTTGGACCAATAGCAATTGCCGTTTTTGTATTTTCGTATCTTAAGATAACGCGTCGTAACAAATATGCTTTTTATTTAATTTGTTTGTGTTTCTTGAATTTACTCATGGCAAATGGGTTAGTAAAATACTGGGGATGGACAATGAGAATAGTTACGATAGCACTGATAAATAATTATGATGAGAAAGGAAGACAAATACAACCTATACCGTATAAAAAAAATAAACGGATACGTCTTATAGTCTAAGGATTATTAGGAGAGAAGTATCAAGGAGAAAGCATTATGAAAAACAAATCATTGGCCAAAAATGCGATTTTAAATGGGATACGAAATGGATTAAATTTGTTATTTCCGTTAATTACATTTCCATATGTATCAAGAGTTTTACAAGTTGAGAAACTTGGAGAATATAATTTTGCGAATTCTGTTACAAGCTATTTTGTGCTATTAGCGGGACTAGGAATATCTAGTTATGCTGTTAGAGAAGGAGCAAAGTTGCGTGAAAAAAAAAATGAATTTGATTTTTTTGCAAGTTCAGTTTTTACAATTAATGTAGTATCAACAATAATATCATATATATGTCTGTTTGTATGCCTATGGGTTTCAAATAGTTTACATAAATATTCTTTATTAATTATGGTCTTTAGTGTTCAAATTGTTTTTACAACGATAGGTGTAGAATGGGTTTATTCAATTTATGAAGAATATTTATACATTACTTTAAGAGGAATAATATTTAAAATTTTATCTATTTTATTTCTTTTTATATTTGTAAAAACCGAAGAAGATGTTATTGCTTATGCTGGAATTACAGTTTTTGCATCTGTTGGATCAAATTTGTTAAATTTAATTAATTTAAAGAAATATTGTAAATTAAAATTAATAAATATTAAGCATTGCCTAGTACATTTAAAACCAATACTTACACTATTTGCATCTAGTGTTGCAGTAATGATTTATGTGTATTCTGATACTACCATGTTGGGGCTTATAAAAGGTGATTATGAAGTTGGAATATATTCGGTTTCGACAAAGATTTATACTATTATGAAAAGTATGCTATCTTCTGCGATAATAGTATCAATTCCAAGGATATCGTTGTATTATGGAACTAATCAGGTGGAGAAATTCAACAATACAGTTCAAAAAATATACGATACACTCATGGTGTTAGTTATTCCGATAGTGTTGGGAATTTTTATTTTAAGTGAAAGAATTGTAGTTTTTATTTCCGGAGAAGAGTATCTAAGGTCGGTTTCGTCTTTGAGAATTCTTAGTATAGCACTGATTTTTTGTATTTCAGGTTGGATATTCAACCAGTGTATATTGTTGCCAAGTGGTAGAGAAAAAATAATATTGAAAGCCACAGCCTATAGTGCAGGATTAAATATAGTTTTAAATTTTGCTTTTATTCCATATATGAGTGAGAATGCTACAGCATTTACAACAGTTATTTCAGAAGCTGTTATGATGATAATTTGTGTATATTATGGTACAAAAGTAAGTAAAGTTAAGATGTTTAATAGAAATATTTTGACTTCTATTTTAGCATGCATAGGAATGACAAGTGTATGTGTTATTTTGAATAAGTTTTTCAGTGAAATTTTTAATATTCAGGTAATAATTGTTATAGTTTTAATTTCTGCTATAGTTTATGGTGTATTGCTACTATTAATGAAAAATGAAATATTGTGGGATATAGTTAGAAAGATAATGAGAAGAGAATAAACATAAATAAGTTTTAGTATTAAAATGGAGTGCTTAAGATGTGAGGTATTTGATATGGAAAAAGTTTCTGTAATTATACCAGTATATAATGCTGAGAAATTTTTATATGATTGTTTAGAAAGCGTTAAAAAGCAGACATATAAAAACATAGAAGTGATAATGATTAATGATGGGAGTACGGATTCTAGTGGAAGCATTTGTAGATCTTTTTGTGAAACTGATAGTAGATTCAAATTATTCGACAGACATAATGAAGGAGTTTGTAGTGCTAGAAACCTTGGAATAAAAATGAGTTCAGGTGAACTGGTTGCTTTTGTGGATGCAGATGATACGATAAAAGAATATTTTATTCAAAATTTATATGAAAAAATAAAAAATAGTGGTGCTGATATAGCACAGTGTAATTTTGCTGTGAATAACCTAAAAGAATTCAAGGATTGGACAGACCAAACTTTTATGGGAAATGAAATTATGTCTGCTTTTTTAAATGGAAAGATAAGCAATAGAATTATGAATAAGTTGTTTATTCGGTCTGTTGTAGAGGATATATTGTTTCCAAAAGAAAGGAGTATAAAAGAAGATGCATATTGGATGGCTAAGGTCTTAGAAAAAAGTAAAAAATTTATAAGTATGTCGGAAGCGATGTATAATTATAGAATTGTTGAGAATAGTTTATCCCATAAAAAAGTAAGCGAGTTTGAAGAATGCGGGAGATATCGTAACAACTTAGAGAAGTTTTTAATAATTAAATCCAAATTAGAAAACAAAAAGGATATGAAATTATTAAATAAATTGGTATATGCTCTTATTCAAGAAGCATTGTTGTCGTTTGATGATTTGAGCATTCATAATGTTTATGATATAATTAGGGAACATATGAAAGGGGATAAACCATCTGATATTTTGGAAGAGATTGTTGTATCAAATGCTAATTATCGAGATGCGCAAAGCCAATATTTTAAATTTGTGTTATTAAAGAGAACAGTATCTTTAGAAAGAAAAATCCGATGTATATATCGGATGTTCAAGAGAAGAAAAAGTTAATAGAAGAGGCAGAGATATGGGATTATATGAGCTTAAAATGTATTTAAAGCGATTAAAGATTGTTAAGCATATATTGAAACGGAAATTTAATAAAAAAAGTTTAGAGAAGCAAGATATACTTGCAGAAAGTGGATTGCAATGTATTCGTGAAATTGAGAGTTGCCTAAAAGAATACGGGGGTAAATATTTTGCCGATTTTGGAACTCTATTAGGCATAATAAGAGATCATCAGTTTATTAGTTGGGATATTGATATTGATTATGGAATTTTATTTTCCGATGATTTTGACTGGGCAAAATTTGAAAAACAACTAAATAGTTATGGATTTGAAAAGATTAGACAATTTCGGTTATATAATAAGATAAGAGAACAGACATACAGAAAAGGAAATATGACTATTGATTTTTTTGGACATGAAAATGTTAAGGACGGAAGTATCTGTTATGAATTTTATAGAAAAGAAAATTACATTTATCATTCTAAGTATGAGCATCATGTAAGGAGAGGTAAACATGCAGGAATAGAAAAGATCAGAAAAGAGAAATTTTGGGGAGTTGAAGTAAATGTGCCAGAGAATGCAGAAGAATATTTAGAAAGCATTTATTCTACAAGTTGGAGAACTCCAGACCCTAAATGGTCTGTAAACACTGAATCTGATAATATAGAAGAATTATCTGATTTAGGGTATAAAGAATTTTAAAATAGTGGATATAAGGATAAATAAAAACATTCAGTGATTGCTGAAGAAAGGAAACATCCAATTGTCTCAAAACAATTGGATTATATACAATGTATGATAAAAAAATAGGTGTAGTATCGTATAATATATATGGCAATTTTACAAATTATGGTTCAGCATTACAATCCTGGGCTCTTCATCAAGCTATAGATAATGTTAGCAATGGAGAGTGCGAACCAATTTTAGTAGATTATTGTCCAGATGTTTTAAAAGATAAAGATCCTTTGAATCCTTTTAATAACATGTGGGATCAGGATGAAGAATCTAGAAGAATGTGTGAGCTTAGTATGCCTGCTATTCATGAAAATTATTATAAATTTGAGTCGTTTTATACAAGGTGTTTTGATAGAACTCAGAAAAGATATACATCCATGAATTTTGATGAGGTAATAGAAGATGCGGAATTGTCCGGATTTGTCTGTGGGAGTGATACTATTTTTTGCATGGATGAATTTGGATTTGATGATGGGTTTTTTGCGAATTATGCTTGTATGAAACAAAATTCAGTAGCATATGCGGCGAGTTTTGGAGATCCAACGCTGTCAGAAGAAAATTGTAGGAAGCTGAACGGAAGACTAAAGAATTTCAAGGCAATTGGCTTGAGAGAAAATTTAATGATTCCTTATGTTATGGAACATACGGATGTTTCTGTAAAACGAGTATTAGATCCGACATTGCTTCATACTTGTGAAAAATATGATGAAATTGCTGTTCAAGAGAGGTTGGAAAAAGATAAATACATTCTTTTATATTCAAGAAGATATTCTTCGGTTATGGAAAAATATGCTGAGGAATTGGCAGATAAAAAAGGGTGGAAGATTGTTGAGATAAGTTTGAGAGCAACAAACAAAAATAAAGGACATCGTATGTATTATCAGGCAGGTGTTGAAGAATTTTTGTCATTAGTAAAACATGCAGAATATGTAGTAACAAATTCTTTTCATGGTATGATTTTTGCAGTTCAGTATAAAAGACCGTTTGTGATTTTTTTCAAGAGAACAGTGTAACAATAAAATCGATGAAATACTTCAATGTTTAGGATTATCTAATCGTATGCTAGTGACAGGTAAAGAAAATTTTTTAGAAACAATTAATTATGAGTCTGTACATCAAAAAATAAGTAAGGCGAGAAAAGAGTCACTTCAGTTTTTGAGAGAAGAGTTAGAACTACTGTAAATGTAGGAGGAAGGAAAAATGAAAAATTATTTAAGCAATGCAATCCTTATTGAGTTACTAAAAAAGAATGGAATTAAGCATTTGGTGTTATCTTCAGGGACACGCAATATTCCGTTTGTGAATTCAGTTGAAGTTGATTCTGAATTTACATGTTATTCAGTTGTTGATGAAAGAAATGCGGCTTTTTTTGGAATGGGAATTAGCCAGAAACTTCAAGAACCAGTTGCGATAGCTTGCACTAGTGGTACTGCCGCATCTAATTATCTTACAGGAGTCACAGAAGCATATTATTCAAATATACCTCTCCTAGTAATTACTTTTGACCGCAGCCCGTATACTTTGAATCAATTGGAAACTCAGAAAATAGATCAACCAGCAATATTTCAAAGTGTATGCAAAAAAAGCGTAAGTTTGCCAGTTATAAAAGATGAGGACGATATTTGGTATTGCCAACGGCTTATTAATGAAGCGATGATTGCGCTTAGACAACATAGTTGTGGTCCTGTACATATTAATGTTCCTTTGGAAGGAGATACAAATGCACTAATTTCAGGGACATTAGCACAGATAACTAATGCTGAAGTAAAGATAATAGATTATATCTCAATGTTTAATGAGGAAGGATGGATTGAGAAAGCTAAGAGACTGAGTAAATCTAAAAAAATTCTTTTACTGATGGGACAATCTCTGCCACCTGATGATAGAACGAAGAAAGCAATTAAAAAATTTACAGAAATTACAAAGTGTCCAATATTGGCGGATAATTTATGTAACTTTAGATGTGATAATTTAGTATTTTCACAAGCTGTTGGTAAAGCTTTAAATAGTGAAACTATAAATGAGCAAGTTCGTGATTTTGCATAAAAGAAAGACACCTTGAATTCGATAGTGTTGTATAATGAAAGTGCCAAAACAAACATTTGCAACATTTACGAAAGAAGGTGTCTCTCGCAAATACTATACATCATTCCTCATTCATATACAACCAGTTTAAAAAATTAAACTTATGCAAATTTTATTCGAACCGAGTAATAAACCATCTTATGAGTATCCTAATCAGTATTTTCATTTCAGGATATCATGGAAAAACCACGGACTTTGCTAAAAACAGTTCCTGTCACAGAACTACGATTGCCCATTTCCTCAATTCCGGAAAATGGGATGATTCATTACTTTCAGATACGTTAAAATGCTCTGTCATTGAGATTATTTATTCAGAAGCAGCACGCACCGGAAAGCCTGTTTTCTGTATTGTGGACGATACGATCGCTTCAAAGACAAAGCCTTCGTCACGGGCTTTACATCCGATTGAAGATGCGTATTTTCACCAATCCCATTTAAAGGGAAAACAGGATTACGGGCATCAGGCAGTTGCTGTTATGCTTTCCTGCAATGGCATTGTTCTGAACTATGCTTTTGTAATGTACAATAAGTCAATTTCCAAGATTGACATTGTACAAAGCATTGCAAAGGAGCTGCCTGTTCCACCGGTAATGTCCTATTTTCTTTGTGACTGCTGGTATGTTTCTGAAAAGATAATCAATACCTTTGCACAGAGAGGGTTCCATACCATCGGTGCTTTGAAAACAAACCGTTTGCTGTATCCATCGGGAATGAAAAAGAAACTTCGTGAACTGGCCGCCGAATTGTCTGTTACACATCGTGAATTTGACCTTGTGACAGTCAAAAAACGAAACTATTATGTGTACCGGTACGAGGGAAACCTCAACGGCATAGAAAATGCGGTAGTTCTTTTGAGTTATCCGGAAAAAGCATTTGGTAATCCCAAAGCATTGCGTGCTTTCATCAGTACAAACGTAGCCCTATCTACACAGGAGATTCTTTCCTGGTATGTGTGTCGATGGCCGATTGAAGTATTT
>OJMG01002041.1_pt1 | contig 17721 bp, 20 predicted proteins | sample 1597141 | NCBI WGS metagenome assembly OJMG01 (sample SAMEA2452119, study PRJEB22498) | human gut metagenome | biome: human feces; feature: human gut; material: feces | place: Australia | collected 2012 | reverse complement strand
GGAGCGCCAGATAGAAGTCATAGTTTCCGGCGTTGCCCTGCCGGATGGAGCTGGCAGCCGTCATCTCCGGCGTGTTGCGCCCGAAGCGGATGGTGTTGGCGGTGAGATACGGCTCCATGGCGTCGGCGATGAGGTTCATGAAATACTCCTCGCTGCCCGCGCCGGTGATATACGGATTGTATTCCTGCGTGCTGGGACTTAGAAACACACTTGGCATGGTCATTCCCCTTTCATCGAATGTCATCACCATATTTATATGGAAAACGGCGGAAAGATGTGTTATCATGTTGCCCACGAAATGAAAGGCGGTATGTACCATGAAAGCTGCACGTCCCTATCCCAAGATCATCATCACCCCCAAGGGGGAGGCCGCGCTGACCGGCGGACACCCGTGGGTCTACGAGGGCGAGGTCACCGCCGTGGACGGCGCGGCGGAGGACGGCGGACTGGTGGACGAGGCGAATGCCACCACTCGAAGTGCGCCCAATAATATTACCTTCCAGCTTTATAGCCCGAAAGACGAAGATGGCAGCTCTTCCGGTGGTAACTCCGGCGGTAGTGATTCCGGCGGCGACGGCGGGATTGAAGATGATCCGCTGGGATAGGATCCAAAGCCGGAGGCTTTGGAAATTAAAGAATTAAAAATTAAAGGCTGCGCAGCCTGCTTATCATTTATCACTAATCGCTAATCACTAAAAAAACTCTCTTATGAAGAAAACGACTTGGGACAAGATTTTGAAAATTGTAATTGCTGTAGCTTCTGCTGTATTGGGTGCGCTGAGTGCGCATGCGATGACTGCATAATCTTTTATCTATGAGAAAAATTGATTTAATCGTGATTCATTGCAGCGCCACCCGCGCTGACCGTTGTTATACGGAATATGATTTAACCACAGACCACCTGCGCCGGGGCTTCTCCGGCGCAGGTTATCATTATTATATAAGGAAGAACGGGGATATCAAAAGTCTTCGTCCGGTAAAAACGCCCGGTGCACATGCGAAAGGTTACAATGCGCACTCAATAGGTGTATGCTATGAAGGCGGGTTGGATACGAACGGTCGTGCTTCCGATACGAGAACCGATTTCCAGAAACATTCCCTCCGTGTATTGGTCATGCTATTATTAAAAGATTATCCCGGCAGTAGGGTAGTGGGCCATCGTGATCTTAGCCCCGACCTGAACCATAATGGTGAAATAGAACCGGAAGAATGGATCAAGGAATGTCCCTGTTTCGATGCAACAGAGATCCTGCGAAATCCTCCTCCAGTAAATCCAGCGTATCTGAAATAAAAAGATAAGGAAGACTGAAGTTTCACTTCTTCTTTAAAAACCGTTTAGCCAAATATTTTCGTATAGGCTCATCATACAGCTTCAAGCACAGGTAAGCCAACACTACATTCAAGGCATAAACGCATAAAGCAACCTGCCAGGTTTCTCCCAAAGTAAAGAGTTGATTTTTAATCAGCCATGCATAGAACAGATACATGAACGGATAATGTATCACATAAATCGGATACGAGATATCTCCCAGGAACTTACATATCTGAGTTGACTTTTTATCCGTAGTAGTTCCCGATGCTCCTATCCATACAAGGGTGGGGAAAGCTACGATAATACAAAATGCTTCATAAGCACCATTTGTACAAATCGGCTCCGCACCTTCCAGATAGGGTACTGAGAACAAAGCAATCAATACAATGGTACATATCCAGAACGCGCCTTTCACCTTCATAGGCTTGAAGTTACGCGACATAAGCATACCCACAGAAAACGGGAACAACATTCTCAATAATCCGCCACCAAAGTTGACACCGTCCAACGTCCAGCCCACACCTATATTTCCATAACCGGAAACATCGAAGACTGCGAATAGCGCCAATGCCACTCCCAACAATACAACGAGCACAGTCAGCGCCTTATTGGATAAGCGACGGATAAACAAGGCATAAAGAATATTACCTATATACTCGAAGAACAACGACCAACAAGGCCCGTTCAACGGAAACATCTCACCGTTGCCACGAACTTCATAACCTACGCCCGGCATTGCGGGAATAAAGAATATCGTGCAGAGCAGAGACAGCATTATCATGGAGATGCCGATATGTGTTCCATCCCATTGCACGGAACCCTGAATACAGAATGTAATAGCACCCAGAACAGCCCCCATTATCACCATAGGATGAAGACGTATCAAACGACGCTTAAAGAAATCTTTCATTGTAAGACTCTTACCCCAACGGTCATCATAGGCATAGCCGATAACGAAACCTGAAAGGATAAAGAAAAAATCCACGGCTAAATATCCATGATTGAACGTTGTAATCATGGTATCGCTTGCAAAAGCATAGCCTTCGAATATATGATACCATATCACCATAAGGGCCGCTACACCACGAAGTCCGTCCAGAAGATCGTAATGCGCCTTGGTATCCGAAAATGCTGCTGAGGGGGTATTAGACATTTGTTTCTTAGTATTAAGTTAATATTTTCAGATGGCAAAGATACAGCTTGCCATCTGAAGTTTTTTTGCTCAAAAGCAAAAAAGACCGGCGAATACTTATTTTTGGGCACGCACCCGGCTAAGTGTATAAATGGAAATACCCAGAAAAGCAGCCACATACTTCAGCTTCACCCGGTTTATCAATCCAGGATAGCGCCGGTTAAACTGTTCGTACCGCTCCTTGGGCGAAAGCTGAAGACGCTCCACAAACATATGGCTAAGCTCCTTATTTACATTCTGATGCAGGATTCTTCCCCAATTGGCTATATCGATGTACGTTTCGTAAAGAAGATTCAGCTTGTCTATATGGATGACATAGATTTTGCAATCCGAAAGAGCTTCAATGCTCTCTACTGACGGCTGTTTGTAATACAACGAATCCATACCGAAAGTAATGTCACCTTCCTGGCTGAACCAGGTGGTAGTATCCTGTCCGTTGTGATGAAATACGGAACGGGCAACTCCCTCTTCAATAAAATAAACCAGACGGTCCGTTACCCCCGAGTGCACTATATAAGTATTTTTAGGGTAATATCTTACCTGCATATCTGCCTGCAATGCCTGAAGTGCTTCGTCGGAAACCGGATAAACTTGCCTGATCTTGTTAATGATGTTTTTCATTGAATAGGAATTCAGTATTCTGCTACAAACTTACATAATTTTATCAATTCCTAAAAAAAAGAGACTGCCTTTTGAAGACAGTCTCTTTTCATTTTATCTGATTTCAGGAAAATCCTTATTCAATCACTCCGAGTTCACGGAAACATTTCGTCAACTTCTCAACAGCATAGTCTACCTGCTCTTTGGTGTGAGTAGCCATCAATGCTACGCGTACCAACGTATCTTGCGGTGCACAAGCGGGCGGAATAACCGGATTGATGAAGATGCCTTCGTCAAACGCCATCTTAGTTACAATAAATGTCTTTTCTGCATCACGCACATACAGCGGAATGATAGGAGATTCAGTTTCACCGATTTCGAAACCGGCATCACGGAATTTCTTCAATGCATAATTGGTGATGTCCCACAAACGCTGCTGACGTTCCGGTTCGTTCATAATGATGTGAAGAGCTTCACGAGCAGCAGCCGTAGCAGCAGGCGTGTTACTTGCCTGGAATATATAAGAACGGGCATTGTGGCGCAACCAGTTGATTACCGAAGCATCTCCGGCAACGAAACCACCGATAGAAGCCAGTGACTTGCTGAACGTACCCATAATCAGGTCGATATCATCCGTCACACCGAAATGATCGCAAACACCGCGTCCTTGTTTTCCGAATACACCCAATCCGTGTGCTTCGTCCACCATGATGCTGGCATTGTATTTTTTCTTCAAACGTACGATTTCGGGGAGGTTGGCAAGGTCGCCTTCCATAGAGAAAACACTATCCACCACGATCAGTTTGATAGCATCCGGCTCGCATTTCTGGAGTTCTTTTTCCAGATCGGCCATATCGTTATGTTTGTACTTCAATTGAGTAGAAAAGGAGAGACGGCGGCCATCTACGATGGAAGCGTGCACGCGGTCGTCACAGATAATGTAATCGTTACGTCCCGTCAATTGCGGAATAACACCCTCATTTACAGTAAATCCGGTGGAAAAACAGAGTGCATCGTCTTTTCCGACAAACTCAGCCAGTTCTTTTTCCAACTCTACATGTATATCAAGAGTTCCATTTAATAAACGGGAACCTGCACAACCTGTACCGTATTTATCTGTGGCGGCTTTTGCGGCTTCTATTATTCTTTTATCGTAAGTCAGTCCTGTATAAGCATTCGAACCGAACATCAGGACTTTTTTACCATCCATCAACACCTCAGTATCCTGATGGCTGTCAATTGTGCGGAAATAGGGGTATACGCCCATTGCCATATATTGCTGTGGCAGGTCGTATTTCGCCAATTTGTCTTGTAGTAATCCCATGAAATGTTTATTATATAATATGAAATATTTAACTCTTAGTTACAAGCCTTTTGAAAACAGGGGGCAAAGATAGCAAAATATGTGCTTATCTGTTCTTTTTTTACTAAAAAATATATTTGCCCATGGATTAAAGCCCACTCTATGGTTAAAAATTCAAGTATTTGTATTACTTTTGCCATTTATAAAATTGCATAGTGAAACAACCCTTGCATGGACGAAGAAAAAAAGAAAATATCATTCATTATAAATCCGAAATCCGGTACGCAGAGCAAAGAGCAAATCCTCCATTTGCTCGATGAAAAGCTGGATAAGGCAAAGTATGTCCAAGAGGTAATCTATACCGAATATGCCGGACATGCTGTTGAAATTGCTGCACAAAAAGCAAAGGAAAATGTGCATGCTGTAGTGGCTATTGGCGGTGACGGCACGATCAACGAAATAGCCCGTTCGCTGGTGCATACAAAAACTGCATTGGGCATCATTCCGTGTGGTTCGGGAAACGGACTGGCACGCCATCTGCAAATTTCGATGGAGCCCAAAAAGGCGATAGAAATCATCAACGAAGGAATTATAGACGTCATCGATTACGGAAAAATCAATGAAGTGCCTTTCTTCTGTACCTGCGGTGTGGGTTTTGATGCTTTTGTCAGCCTGAAGTTTGCAAAGGCGGGCAGGAGAGGCCCTCTTACCTATTTAGAAAAGACTCTGCTGGAGAGTCTGAAGTATCAGCCCGAAACTTACGAACTGGAAACGGAAGACGGTACTTTAAAGTATAAGGCTTTCCTGATAGCCTGCGGCAACGCTTCGCAATACGGAAACAATGCGTACATAGCTCCACAGGCCATGCTGACGGACGGATTACTGGACGTGACCATCCTTGAACCTTTCACGGTGCTGGATGTACCCTCCCTGTCTTTCCAACTGTTTAATAAGACTATAGACCAAAATAGCCGCATCAAAACTTTCCGCTGCCAGACGCTGCGCATCCACCGTACCAAACCAGGAGTAGTGCACTTTGACGGGGACCCGATGATGATGGGAGAAAACATTGACGTAAAGGTAATCAAAGAAGGATTGCAGGTTATCATCCCCCGGTATGCCGAAAAAGACTCTTCGAATGTATTGCAACGGGCACAGGATTATATAAATGGCCTGAAGCAGATCAATGAGGAGATTGTGCATAAGAATAAGATGATATTGGATAAGAGTAAAGAGCAGATTAAGAAGTTAACGAAAATCTGAGTTTTTTATAAAATAAATCTGTATTTTTGCACGTCATTAGCAATTAAGCGTTGTGCCCCGACAGCGCAGCCAAATTGTAAATTGTAAATTGTAAATTGTAAATATCAACATGTTTAGATCACACACCTGCGGAGAACTTCGTATCTCCGATGTCAATAAGCAAGTAACGCTGGCAGGTTGGGTGCAGCGCAGCCGCAAAATGGGAGGCATGACATTCATTGACCTCCGCGACCGTTACGGTATCACCCAGTTAGTTTTTAACGAAGAGGTGGACGCCGCACTTTGCGAGAACGCCAACCGCCTGGGACGCGAATTCGTCATTCAGATTACAGGAACAGTGAACGAACGCTTCAGCAAGAATGCCAATATCCCGACCGGAGATATTGAAATCATCGTATCGGAACTGAATGTGCTGAATGCAGCCCTGACACCTCCGTTCACCATCGAAGATAATACGGATGGTGGCGACGATATCCGCATGAAATACCGTTATCTGGATTTGCGCCGTCCGTCGGTACGCAGAAATCTGGAACTCCGCCATAGAATGACCATTGAGGTACGCCGCTATCTGGACAGCCAGGGTTTCATCGAAGTGGAAACTCCTGTACTGGTAGGCTCTACTCCGGAAGGCGCACGCGACTTCGTGGTGCCCTCACGCATGAATCCGGGACAGTTCTACGCTTTGCCGCAAAGCCCGCAAACCTTGAAACAATTGCTGATGGTATCCGGTTTTGACCGTTACTTCCAGATTGCCAAGTGTTTCCGTGACGAGGACCTTCGTGCCGACCGTCAGCCGGAATTTACTCAGATAGACTGCGAAATGTCTTTCGTAGAACAGGACGACATCATCAACCTGTTTGAAGGTATGACGAAATATCTTTTCAAAGAAATCCGCGGTGTGGAATTGGCAGGTCAGTTCCAGCGTATGGCATGGGCGGACGCCATGAAATATTATGGTAGCGACAAACCCGACTTGCGTTTCGATATGAAGTTCGTGGAGCTGATGGATATACTGAAAGGTCATGGCTTCTCTGTATTTGATAGTGCCGAATACATCGGTGGTATCTGTGCCGAAGGTGCCGCATACTACACCCGCAAACAACTGGATGCACTGACGGAATTCGTGAAGAGACCGCAGATTGGTGCAAAAGGTATGGTTTACGCCCGTGTAGAGGAAGACGGAAGTGTAAAATCGAGCGTTGACAAATTCTATACGCAGGAAGTACTGCAACAGGTGAAAGAAGCTTTCAGCGCCAAACCGGGTGACTTGATTCTGATTTTGAGCGGCGACGACACCATGAAGACACGCAAGCAGCTTTGCGAGCTTCGTCTGGAAATGGGTAGCCAACTGGGATTGCGTGATAAGAATACATTCGCATGCCTGTGGGTGATAGACTTTCCGATGTTTGAATGGAGTGAGCAAGAAAACCGCTTGATGGCTATGCACCATCCGTTCACCCATCCGAAAGACGAGGACATTGATTTACTGGATACTGATCCGGCAGCAGTACGTGCCGATGCTTATGATATGGTAATCAATGGTGTGGAAGTCGGTGGCGGTTCAATCCGTATCCACGATCCAAAGTTGCAGGCAAAGATGTTCGAAATCCTGGGATTCACTCCTGAAAAAGCAGAAGAACAATTCGGCTTCCTGATGAATGCATTCAAATACGGTGCACCTCCTCATGGTGGTCTGGCATATGGTCTTGATCGTTGGGTATCTCTCTTTGCCGGATTGGATAGTATTCGTGACTGCATCGCATTCCCGAAGAATAACAGTGGACGCGACGTGATGCTGGATGCTCCTGCGGCACTTGATCCGTCTCAGTTGGACGAACTGAATCTGATCGTAGATATCAAAGAATAAGAGTAGGTTAGTTTGTTGTGAGAGAGTCGAGACGCATCTTCCGTTTTGCGATAATCGGTACGCTGAATGCCCTGATTATAGCAGCAGTCATCTGGCTGATGATGGATGAACTGGACATCGACTATATGCTCTCTAACATAACTGCTTACGTCATTGCACAGACTCATAATTTTATCTGGTGCAAGCACTGGATATTTCCTTTGGATGATAAAGAAAAGAAGAGCAACACCTGGAGGCAGGTGTTGCTCTTTTCTATCGCTTTCGGAATGGCGTATCTGGCGCAATTCCTATTTCTGGTAGTGTTGGTCGAGGCACTGAATTGTGATGAATATCTGGCTCAGTTCCTGGGACTGTTTATTTACGGAGGCGTGAATTTTATAATGAACAGGAGAATCACGTTCCGTTAACGCTTTATCAAACTACGTTTTACTGCGCTTTTATCAAATTGCGCTTTATCGCACTTTTATCGAATTGCATTTTAATCGAGGAAGCGTTTCGTCAATCCACCGTATTCATCGATACGACGGTCGCGCAGGAAAGGCCACCAACGGCGTACATTTTCCGAGCGTTCCATATCTATTTCCACTACTATATTTTCCGGACGGTCGTTTCCGGCTTGTGCAAGGAATTCTCCTTGCGGACCTACTACAAAACTATTTCCCCAGAATTGGATGCCATTTGTCTGCATGGACGGATCGGGTTCGTGACCGACACGGTTAACGGAGATAACAGGAAGTCCGTTGGCTACGGCATGAGCACGCTGGGAGATAATCCAGGCATTGAGCTGGCGTGCCTTTTCATCATCGGCATCACTGCTTTCCCAACCGATGGCGGTGGGGTAGATTAATAATTCGGCACCTTTCAATGCCATCAGGCGGGCAGCTTCGGGATACCACTGATCCCAGCAAACAAGTACGCCCAGTTTTCCGAGAGAGGTTTGGATAGGTTCGAAACCTATATCTCCGGGGGTGAAGTAGAACTTTTCATAATAGGCCGGATCGTCGGGGATATGCATCTTGCGATACTTTCCGGCAATGCTTCCGTCACGATCAAAAACGACGGCGGTATTATGATAGAGTCCCGGAGCACGTTTCTCAAATAGGGAGGTCACCAATACGACTTTATTGGCAGCGGCCAGTTCGGAGTAAAATCCGGTGGAAGGGCCAGGAATGGTTTCCGCCAGATCAAACAGTTGTGTGTTTTCAGTCTGACAGAAATACAGGGAGTTGTGTAGTTCCTGTAATACAACCAGTTGCGCACCATGTGCAGCACAGGCTTCTATGCTTTTAGCCAGGTTCATCAGGTTCGTACGAAGATCTGCTGTATTGGCTTGCTGAATAATTCCGACTTTTATTTTTCTCATATCTTTCTAATTTTATTTCAATACACCGGCAGGGTATTGCATCGTAACACAATGGAGCGATCCATGCTGCTTGATCAGCGCCCGGCAATCAATGCCTACAATCTCATATTCCGGGAACGCTTCCTGCAAGACTTCTTTAGCACGTTGGTCATTCTCCGGCTGACGATAAGTAGGATAAAGCACCGCATCATTCATTATCAAGAAATTGGCATACGTTGCGGGGAGACGTTCACCCTCTTCCTCAATCTTGTCCACCATAGGCAATGCCAACAGGCGGTAGGGGTTTCCATTCAAAGTACGGAAGGTTTTCAGTTGCTCTTCCATTTGATGGAGAGCTTCGTAATGTTCATCCTGCGTATCGGTGCATTGCACATAGGCAATAGTATCCGGTGAGCAAAGACGAGCGAGCGTATCGACATGACTATCTGTATCATCTCCTGCCAAATACCCATGATCGAGCCAAAGTACCTGTTTCAGATGAAATACAGAACAGAGATATTCTTCGATTTCATCGCGACTCATCTGTCCGTTACGATTGGGAGAAAGCAGGCACTCGGACGTAGTGAGCAATGTTCCCACCCCGTCACTCTCAATGGAACCACCTTCCAGAACAAACCCCAGACGATTAACATACCGCCCATTCAGGAAACCGGCTTCCACAGCCTGACGGGTAATCAGATTGTCTTTATCCGAAGCGAATTTCAGCCCCCAGCCATTGAACATGAAATCAAGAAGCGAAGCGCCTTCTGAATCCAACATGGTAATTGCACCATGATCACGCGCCCAGGTATCATTCGTTTCACATTCCATGAAACGGACATTCTGCATATTGACGGTAGCTGAAATCTGCTTTTTGACCTCCTCCGGTTCGGGAGTTACGATCAGAAGTAATTCCCGTTGGGCTATTTCGCGTGCGATAGCGGCAAAGCAGGCTTGTACTTCCGTAAGCATATGTGCCCAGTCAGTTCCGGCATGGGGCCAAGTCAGCTGTATTCCGCTTTGCGGCGCCCATTCGGCAGGCAAAACAGCATTGAACGTATCACTCATATTTATCATTCTTTCTTTTCTTCTTTCGGCTTGCGGTCAAAGAACGGATTCTTGGTCGAAGCACTGACCGGAATAGCATACACGGATCTGCATCCCGGCAACCACTCCAATTGCTGCGCAGCAAGTCCGGCAGAGAACATCACACGGGTATCCACACGCAAATCGGCCGCCGTGGCACAAGCCGAACCGATAGCTATACCTACATCGACCGAATTCACGGCACAAGGCACACCTTCGGGGCGTCCCGCACAAGTGGGATAACCACAATGGCCGCAATTCAATCCTTGCGCCTGCTCGCGCGTACCTATTATAATTACACATTCAGCCTGCAAAATGTTGGCGGCATCCCGCAAAAAGAACTTCATTCCATGTTCTTCCACCATGGCAACCATCTTGTCTGACAATACTTTTAAATCGTCTCCGGTGACCATAGCTATTTCAATTATATCTACACCTTTTCCCTTCGGAGCGGTACGGGCAGCAGTCATCATCTGCCTTGCCACGTCCAACACATGTTCGTGGCGGCTTGCACGTTCGTTCTGTATCATAATTCTCACTTTTATTAAAAACTGATAGCAAAGATAATGCAAATTGAGTGCAGAACTTTCATGCTTGCATGAAAAAGTTATGCCAAAATGCAGCTTATCTTATTTAAAGATACTGATTTCAGCCAATAATCCGTCGTTTTCTCAGAATTCCTTTCTATATTTGCTTTCAAATGGAGACCAGGACTATACTTCAAATAGACAACGCATGCATCGCTTTCGGAGCAGATACGCTTTTTTCCGGTTTTTGCTTACAGCTGCACGAAGGGGAAATCGCCTGCATTTCCGGACAATCGGGGCGGGGAAAAACCTCCTTGCTGAATGCAGTTTTAGGATTTGTACCCCTCAAAGCAGGGAGCATCACCGTTAACGGCATTTTACTGGAAAAGGGAACTATCGACCAAATTCGCCGGCAAGTGGCATGGATACCACAAGAACTGGCGCTTCCATCGGAATGGGTGAAGGAAATGGTACAACTCCCTTTCAATCTGAAAGCTAACAGGAATACCCCCTTTTCACTGGACAAACTATTTGCCTGTTTCGATGAATTGGGGCTGGAAGAGGAATTGTACGATAAACGTGTGAATGAGATCTCCGGAGGACAACGGCAACGTATCATGATTGCCGTAGCCACCTTGATGCAAAAGCCGCTGCTGATTGTGGATGAACCGACTTCCGCACTGGATTCGGACTCTACGGATAAAGTACTTGCTTTCTTCCGGAAACGAATGAGGGAGGGAAGTGCCATCCTCGCTGTCTCTCACGACCAGGGATTTGCGCAAGGATGCAACCAGATGATAACGCTATAACTAAGAGATTAATAAAGTGGGAACTATCGACATATCATATACCAGTTTAGCCATCGGATTGTTGCTGTTGCTTATTCCGCTGTTCTACTTGTGGAAGTTCAAGACAGGGCTATTGTGGGTTACCGTGATTGGTATCGCACGGATGATTGTACAACTTTTCTTTATCGGTATCTACCTGAAATACTTGTTTCTGTGGAATAACCCGTGGATCAACTTTCTGTGGGTGATTATTATGATATTCGTCGCCGCACAAACCGCCCTGGCACGCACCCAATTGAAACGGAAAATACTGTTTATTCCTATCTCCATAGGTTTCTTATTCAGTGTCGTCTGCATCGGCATGTACTTCATTGCCATTGTATTACGATTGGAAAATGTGTTCAGTGCCCAGTATTTTATTCCGATATTCGGTATCCTGATGGGAAACATGCTATCCAGCAATGTTGTTGCGCTGAATGCTTATTACAGCGGATTGAAACGGGAACAGCAATTGTATCGCTATCTGCTTGGCAATGGTGCCACAAGGGCAGAGGCACAGGCGCCTTTTATCAAACAGGCTATCATAAAGTCTTTTAGCCCGTTGATTGCCAATATTGCTGTTATGGGCTTGGTGGCACTGCCCGGCACAATGATCGGACAAATCCTGGGAGGTAGTAGCCCGAATGTCGCCATCAAATATCAGATGATGATTATGGTGATAACCTTCACGGCATCCATGCTTTCGCTGATGATTACCATCTCGCTGGCATCGCGTAAATCGTTCGATGCCAACGGAAAACTATTGCAGGTAATGGTAGAGAAAAAGGAAAAGAAGAAAAACCGTTAATGCTCTACTTTTTCAGGAGTATAACGCAACTGTACATACTGTACGCCGGGTTTTATATAAGCACTATCCATCAACACTTTCCTTACCCGGAACGTCTCAAGACGGCGATTTATATAACTTTTTATATATCCTTTCTGCGGTTTCACATACGAAAGTACTTCTATACGCCCTGCCAAATGGATATTGACTTTGGCTTTCACCGTACGTACCGCACCCGGCCTCTTTGACGGTTGTCCGGGCATTTCCTTATGTTTATCTATCCAGAAGATGGCTGTAGCCTTCGGAGTAGTATCCACAAATTCCTCTTGTGCATCCTCTTCACCGCCATCCTGGGCTTTGGGTGAGGGTTGGCACGAGAAAAGAATGCATAATAAAGCGAAAAACGAGAAAAGTAATACTTTCATGGTATAGAGTTTTACAATTATCCGAACAAATATATAAAAAAAGAGTAAAACAAACAGTTATTCAGTGCATTTTTACTATATTTGCACCGAAATTTTCTATTCACATAATGAGAATTAAGGAGATAGTAAGCGCCCTTGAACGGTTCGCGCCTCTGCCATTGCAAGACGGATTTGATAATGCCGGCCTGCAAATCGGATTGACAGAAGCGGAAGCAACAGGGGCTTTGTTGTGTCTTGACGTCACCGAAGCCGTGCTGGACGAAGCGATTGCGTTAGGGTACAATCTTGTCATATCCCATCATCCGCTGATATTCAAAGGATATAAATCCATCACGGGTAGGGACTATGTAGAGCATTGTATCATGAAAGCAATCAAGAATGATATCGTGATCTACTCGGCACATACCAACCTGGACAATGCTCCGGGAGGGGTGAACTTCAAGATTGCCGAGAAAATAGGATTGAGTAATGTACGCGTGCTGGAAGCCAAAGAGAATACCTTGGTAAAATTGGTGACTTTTGTACCCACAGCACAGGCGGAAGATGTTCGTAAAGCTTTGTTTGCAGCCGGATGCGGTTGCATAGGAAACTATGACGCATGCAGCTACAATGTAGAAGGAGAGGGAACTTTCCGTGCTCAGGAGGGTAGCCACCCGTTCTGTGGAAGCATCGGAGAGTTGCATACGGAAAAGGAAGTGCGGATAGAGACCGTATTGCCTGCCTATAAGAAATCGGAAGTTATCAAAGCTCTACTGAGTGCCCATCCGTATGAGGAACCTGCATTCGATTTATATCCTTTGCAGAATAGCTGGACACAGGCTGGGGCAGGAGTTATCGGAGAACTGGAAACACCGGAAACGGAGTTGGAGTTTCTGAAACGCATCAAGAAGACCTTTGAAGTGGGCTGTCTGAAGCATAACAAGCTGACCGGACGTGAAATACAGACCGTGGCACTGTGTGGAGGAGCCGGAGCATTTCTGATGCCGCTTGCCATACGCAACAGCGCAGACGTGTTCATCACCGGAGAAATCAAGTATCACGATTACTTCGGACACGATACGGATATTCTGTTGGCAGAGATAGGACATTACGAAAGCGAACAATATACAAAAGAAATATTCTATACAATAATCCGGGAGTTGTTTCCTAACCTTGCGCTGCAACAGTGCAAAGTGAATACCAATCCCATAAAATATTTATAAGTAAAATGGCTAAAGAAGCAAAAAAAGATCCTCAGGAATTGACCGTGGAGCAGAAGTTGAAAGCCCTGTTCCAGTTGCAGACTATGTTGTCTAAGATTGATGAAATAAAGACTTTAAGAGGTGAACTTCCGCTGGAAGTACAGGACTTGGAAGATGAAATCGCCGGTCTGAGCACTCGTATCGACAGAATTAAGGCAGAAGTAGCCGAACTGAAATCCGCCATCGCTACCAAGAAAGTGGAGATTGAAACTTCAAAAGCTTCTATCGCAAAATACAAGGAACAGCAGGAGAATGTACGCAACAACCGTGAGTACGACTTCCTAAGCAAAGAAATCGAATTCCAAACTCTGGAAATGGAGCTTTGCGATAAGAGAATCAAAGAGTTCGCTGCACAGGAACAGGAGAAGTCTGCTGAAGCTGCAAAGAGCACAGAAGCGTTGGACGAAAGACAGAAAGACCTGGACGTTAAGAAGAACGAACTGGACGAAATCATCTCTGAAACCAAGCAGGAAGAAGAAAAGCTGAGAGACAAAGCCAAAGAACTCGAAACTAAAATAGAGCCGCGTCTGCTTCAATCCTTCAAGCGTATCCGCAAGAACTCACGCAACGGTCTGGGTATCGTTTACGTACAGCGCGATGCTTGCGGCGGCTGTTTCAACAAGATCCCGCCCCAAAGACAACTGGACATCCGTTCACGTAAGAAAATCATCGTTTGCGAGTACTGCGGACGTATCATGATTGACCCGGAACTGGCAGGTATCGCTCCGGAAGTGAAAGAGGAACCAGTAAAGGAAAAGACGACAAGAAGCAGAAAGAAAGCAGCAGACGCTGAATAAATTCCGCAAGAATCGCGATAAACAAATAAAGGTTTAGGTTGTTATCAATCCCATAAAATAACAACTTAAACCTTTTTTTATGACTCTAAAAGCTTGGAGCAGTACATTGCTCATTCTATGTTTCTCTTTTGCGGCATGGGCGCAAAAAGGCAATAGCTACTTGGAAAAGCCGCTTCCGCAAGGCTGGGGAACCGGCACTGCCCATACCATTCCCGGAGACGATAATCTGTTCGGCAGCCAAATACAGCCGGTAGACGATAAATGGTGGAAAGCCTTTGGCGATCCGATGCTCGATTCGCTGATAGCAACGGCATCCGCCGGGAATTTTTCGGTGCTTTCAGCCATAGACCGCATGGATATGGCTAAAGCCAATTGGCGGATAGAGCGGGGGAGTTTCTTCCCTTCCGTTTCCCTGAATGGCGGATGGGCACGCCAACAAAGCAGCGGCAATGTAAGTGAAGCACCGCAATCCATAACCGGGGCATACAGCGCCTCGCTCAATGCAAGCTGGGAACTGGATATATTCGGCAGTATCCGGCAACGGGTAAAAGCGCAACGTGAAAATTTTGCCGCCAGCAAGGAAGAATATACCTCTGTCATGATATCGCTATGCGCGCAGGTAGCATCGGCCTACATCGGGCTGCGTGAATTACAGCAGGAATTAAATGTGGTCATCCGCAATTGCAATACGCAAGCCGCAGTGCTTGAAATTACCCAAGTCCGCTATAAAACAGGATTGGTATCCAAGCTGGATGTGTCTCAAGCCAAGTCTGTATATTACAGTACCAAAGCGTCTGTTCCCCAACTGGAGGCAGGTATCAATCAATACATCACCACTCTGGCCATTCTGCTCGGAACTTATCCCCAAGACCTTCGTCCCACATTGGAACAGAACGGCAAACTTCCCGATTATATGGAACCTGTAGGCATAGGTATTCCTGCCGACTTGCTGCTCCGTCGTCCGGATATCCGGCAGGCCGAACGGCAAATCAACGCACAGGCGGCCCTGCTCGGTGCTTCTAAAAGCGATTGGCTGCCGCAGGTTTTCCTAAAAGGTTCCGTAGGATATTCTTCCCATGACCTGAAAGATTTCACCAAACGGAACAGTATGACGTTTGAAATAGCGCCAAGCCTCAGTTGGACACTCTTCAACGGTACAAAACTGGTTAATGCCACCCGGCTGGCACGTGCGCAATTGGACGAGTCTATCCATCAGTTTAACCAAACCGTGCTCACAGCCGTACAGGAAACAGACAATGCCATGAACGGCTACCGCAATTCCATCAAGCAGATTGTAGCCCTGCGCGAAGTATGCAATCAGGGAGAGGAGACGTTGAAGCTGTCATTAGATCTCTATAAGCAGGGGCTAACCCCTTTTCAAAATGTTCTGGATGCCCTTCGTTCATTGCTGGCTTATCAAAACCAACTGACGCAAGCACAAGGAAACTCACTGCAGGAGCTCATCTCTCTCTATAAAGCATTAGGGGGAGGGTACGGAAACATCATTTCAGGATTATGATTTTAGGTACATCAGCCGCAAATCATAAATAAACATATATAATATATACATACTCAACTGAATTTAAACTGAACCATATATGAAAAATCAAATGTACATCGCCCTGCTTGCCCTACCTTTGTTGGCAGGATGCGGGAATAAAAAAGAAACGTCGCATGCAATGCCCGTACCGGAAATCAGTGTAGCCCGCCCAAGTGTGCAAAACATTACGCTTACCAAAAACTATCCCGGCTATCTGACTTCTGAAAAAACAGTGGATTTAGTGGGCAGAGTCAGCGGAACGTTGCAGACCATAGCCTATGCACCCGGCAGCCGGGTACGCCAGGGGCAGGTACTCTTCCAGATTGAGCCTACTGTTTATCAGGATAATGTGAGGCAAGCGGAAGCTGCTTTGAATACGGCACGTGCCAATCTTGAATATGCACAGAGTAATTATGCGCGTATGCAGGAAGCAGCAAAAACAGATGCCGTCAGCCAGATACAGGTATTGCAATCCAAGTCGGATGTAGCTACTTCGCTGGCAGCGGTAAGCAATGCCGAAGCTGCATTAAATACGGCACGGACCAATTTGAGTTACTGTACGGTACGTGCCCCGTTCAACGGAACAATCAGCCGCAACCTTGCAGATGCAGGAAGTTATATAAACGGCAGCGTACAACCTGTAACTTTGGCCACTGTCTATAAAGACGATCATCTGTACTCTTATTTTAATGTAGCCGACAATCAATGGCTTGCCATGTTATTGCAGCAAGGAGACAGCATTCCCAAACAGGTTAACGTCAGCCTGGGGAAAGACGGCATACTGAATTACCCGGCACAGTTGGATTATCTGTCGCCCAATGTAGACTTGAACACCGGGACGCTGAATATCCGTGCCCGGCTGGATAATCCCAAAGGAATCTTGAAGAGCGGGCTTTATGTCAGCATCACGCTGCCTTACGGAAAACAGAAAAACGCAATCCTGATACCCGATGCTTCTATCGGCACAGACCAGTTGGGTAAATACGTGTACGTAGTCAACGACTCGGACATCGTACACTACCGTCACATCGAAACAGGACAACTGATAGGTGACAGTCTGCGCCTGATAAAACAAGGACTTTCCCCGCAGGAGCGGTATGTGACGAAAGCCCTGATGAAAGTCAGAAATGGCATGCGGATAAATCCCGTTCAATAATCCACACTGTATATATAACCATTCAAAACCAAAGAATCATGTTTTCAAAATTCTTCATAGACCGTCCCATATTCGCAACCGTACTGGCACTGCTCATCGTCGTAGCGGGACTGGTCACACTGGGTATTCTGCCCATAGCGCAATATCCGGACATAACACCTCCTACGGTGCAGGTGAGCGCCGTTTATCCCGGAGCCAATGCGCAGACGGTAGCTCAAACCGTCGGCATTCCTATCGAACAGCAGGTCAACGGAGTGGACGGAATGCTTTATATGTCGTCCAACTCATCCTCATCGGGGGCGTATTCGCTCACTGTCACTTTTGCAGTAGGTACAGATATCGACATGGCCACCGTACAGGTACAGAACCGCGTCAGCGTAGCACAGTCATCGCTGCCTGCTCCCGTAGTAGTGCAGGCAGCGTAGCACAGTCATCGCTGCCTGCTCCCGTAGTAGT
>OJMG01002033.1_pt1 | contig 17761 bp, 10 predicted proteins | sample 1597141 | NCBI WGS metagenome assembly OJMG01 (sample SAMEA2452119, study PRJEB22498) | human gut metagenome | biome: human feces; feature: human gut; material: feces | place: Australia | collected 2012 | reverse complement strand
CAGAAACTATAGTTACCGGCAAACATATTGATTTTTCCGTAGTCGATGTCTACGGTGTGTGTACATACAGAGTCGAGGAAGTGACGGTCGTGGCTTACCACCAATACGGTATGCTCGAAGTTGGCAAGATATTCTTCCAACCAGGTCACTGTTTCCATATCCAAGTCATTGGTAGGCTCATCGAGCAAGAGGTTGTCCGGATTTCCGTACAATGCCTGCGCCAGCATGACACGCACTTTTTCCTTACCACTCAATTCACCCATCAATACGTAATGCTTATCTTCTTTCACGCCCAGTCCGCTCAACAGCATGGCTGCGTCGCTTTCCGCATTCCATCCGTCCAACTCGGCAAATTTTTCTTCCAATTCGGATACTTTCAGTCCGTCTTCGTCTGTGAAATCTTCTTTTGCATACAATTCTTCGCGCTGCTTCATGATGTCCCACAACACGGTATGTCCCATCATGACGGTATCCATGACAGTATATGAGTCCCACTTGAAGTGGTCCTGACTCAACACCGAGAGACGTTCGCCCGGTCCGAGCGCAATCGTACCTGTTGTCGGGTCCAAATCTCCGTAAATCGTACGAAGAAACGTAGATTTTCCCGCACCGTTCGCACCGATAATACCATAACAATTACCACTCGTAAACTTCAGGTTTACGTCATTAAATAACACTCTTTTACCAAACTGAACCGATACGTTCGAAACTGTAATCATCTTATTATTTACTATTTTACTAGTTACTATTTACTATTTGAGCGTGCAAAGGTAGACATTTAAAATGAATTATGAGCTATCTGATATGTGCCAATCTGACATAAAAGTGTTACCTTTGCTGCGTTTTTTGGCAAAACGGCCAACTTGGCAAAGTTTTTGCAGACGAAATCTGTGACATCCGGTCAGTCCGGTATGTTTATAAGCGGTATCTTGCATAGATAACGTGTGTTTCTAAATAGTAAATAATAAAATAGTAAATACCAAGATGGATCCGAAAGAAAAAAAAGTGAAGGAAGAGGAACTGAATGTGGAGGAAACTCACAATCCTGCGGAAGACCAACCGCAAAACGAACAAGCAGAGGGAACCGCTCCGCTGACTCATGAAGAGGAGTTGGAAAAGGAACTGGAAAAGGCTCAAGAAGCGCTTGAAGAGCAAAAGGATAAATATCTGCGCCTGTCTGCCGAGTTCGACAATTATCGTAAACGCACTTTAAAGGAGAAGGCCGAACTGATCCTGAATGGTGGCGAAAAGAGTCTTGGCAGTATTCTTCCGGTAGTGGACGATTTCGAACGTGCCATCAAGACGATGGAAACGGCAACGGATGTCAATGCCGTAAAAGAAGGGGTGGAACTGATTTACAATAAATTTATGGCTGTTCTGGCTCAAAATGGTGTGAAAGTCATCGAGACGAAAGACCAACCGCTGGATACTGATTTCCATGAAGCCATCGCGGTAATCCCCGCACCGTCGGAAGCACAGAAAGGTAAGATTCTGGATTGTGTGCAGACGGGGTATACACTGAACGACAAAGTGTTGCGCCACGCCAAAGTGGTAGTAGGGGAATAAGGATTCGCGACCCATAAAACTCATAATTTTTAAAGAAGCATGGCAGAAAAAAGAGACTATTACGAAATATTGGAGGTGACGAAGACAGCCACAGTAGAGGAGATTAAGAAAGCGTACCGTAAGAAAGCAATCCAGTATCACCCTGACAAGAATCCGGGGGATAAGGAGGCGGAAGAGAAATTTAAGGAGGCGGCCGAGGCTTATGACGTGTTGAGTAACCCGGAAAAGCGTTCGCGTTACGATCAGTTCGGTCATGCGGGAGTGAGCGGTGCGGCAGGCAATGGCGGTCCGTTCGGTGGTTTCGGTGGCGAGGGGATGTCGATGGATGACATTTTCTCTATGTTTGGCGACATCTTCGGTGGCCGCGGCGGCGGTTTCAGGGGAGGCTTCGGAGGGTTTAGCGGATTTGGCGGTGGCGGTTCACAGCAACGCCGGTATCGCGGCAGTGACCTTCGTGTGAAAGTGAAGCTGACGTTGAAGGAGATCTCTACCGGAGTAGAAAAGAAATTTAAACTCAAAAAATATGTGCCGTGTGACCAGTGTCATGGCACGGGTGCCGAAGGTGACGGCGGTTCGGAGACTTGTCCTACTTGTAAGGGTAGCGGCTCCGTGATCCGTAACCAGCAGACTATTCTGGGCACTATGCAGACTCGCGTCACTTGTTCTACTTGTGGCGGTGAGGGTAAGATTATCAAGAACAAATGTAAGAAGTGTGGTGGCGACGGAATCATTTACGGTGAAGAAGTGGTGTCGGTGAAAATCCCTGCCGGAGTGGCAGAGGGTATGCAGCTTTCTATGGGGGGCAAAGGAAATGCCGGCAAACACAACGGTGTGGCAGGCGACTTGCTGATTCTCGTAGAGGAAGAACCGCATCAGGACTTGATTCGCGACGAGAATGATTTGATTTATAATCTGTTGCTTAGTTTCCCGACTGCTGCTCTGGGCGGAGCTGTGGAAATTCCGACTATCGACGGCAAAGTGAAAGTGAAGATTGATTCGGGTACTCAACCGGGTAAGGTGCTTCGTTTGCGCGGCAAGGGATTGCCGAATGTGAACGGGTACGGAACGGGGGATTTACTCGTCAACATCAGTATCTATGTGCCGGAAGCGCTCAATAAAGAGGAAAAGAGCACGCTCGAAAAGATGGAGGCTTCGGACAACTTCAAACCTAACACGTCGGTGAAGGAGAAGATTTTCAAGAAGTTCAAGAGTTTCTTCGATTAATTTTTTGCTATAATATATAAGGTATAAGTGAGCTGCAATCTTTTTTGTGGCTCACTTCTGTTTTTAGGGCTTGTCCTTTTAAAAAAAAGACATATATTTGTGTAGCAAATAAATAGATACTAAATATAGACTTCAAGTATGGCAGAACCTTTTAAGAATATGTACAACAAGCAATTTTTCGATCTGTTTACGAAAGATTTGAGACTTGTTATCGATGATTTTGATGCTCACGGTTTTGTTTCTCAAATAATGGATGATGAATGGGAAGGCAGGGAACTAAAACAGCGCTGGATACATATCACTAGCATTCTGAAAAAGTTTTTGCCGGCAGATTACAAAGAGGCGATCGCTAAGATTCTTGAGTTGTTGGATCATGTAAAAAGTACGCGGTCTGATTTTTCGGTGATAGACGATACGAAGTTTGGATTGATGCTGGAGTATGGGGTGATTCTGAATAATTATGTCGAGCAATATGGGTTGGATGATTATGAAACGTCTGTCAAGGCGATAGAGAAAATCACACAGTTCACAAGTTGCGAATTTGTGACTCATCCTTTTATAATAAAATATCCGGATGAAATGATGAAGCAGATGTTGGTTTGGTCGAAACATGGGCATTGGGGAGTCAGGCGGCTTGCGTCAGAAGGTTGTCGTCCGCGTTTACCTTGGGCGATGGCTTTGCCGAATCTTAAAAAAGATCCGACACCTATTATTCCTATTTTGGAGAATCTTAAAAATGATCCGGCAAGATTTGTACGGTTGAGCGTTGCCAATAATTTGAATGATATTGCGAAAGATAATCCGGAAATAGTCATTGATTTGGCAAAGAAATGGAAGGGAGAATCAAAAGAGGTAGATTGGATTATTAAACACGGTTGCCGGACGCTCTTAAAACAAGGGATTCCGGAGGTGATGGAGTTGTTTGGCTTTGATTCTATCAGAAATAATATTAGTGTGGAGGATTTTCAGATTTCAAGTCCTAAGGTTAAAGTCGGGGATTCGTTGGAGTTTGGTTTTAACTTGTTGAATCATAGCAATAAGACAATCAAAATACGGCTTGAATATGGTATTTATTACCAAAAAGCAAATGGAACGCTGACGAAGAAAGTTCATAAAATCAGCGAAAAAGAATATGCCGGGAATTCTACCACACGAATAACGCGAAAGCACTCTTTCCGTGTGGTTACAACGAGAAAATTCCATCTCGGGCTTCATCAAATTGCTATAATAATCAATGGGAGTGAATTTGAAAAATATGATTTCGATTTGATTGGGTAATTCGATTTAACTGAGTTATTCGACTGGATCGAGTAATAACCACACTACATATAATATGGATTTCTGCATTAGCTATTATCTCTACAAGTGCTGCAACAAATAATATAAATCCTCGATTCTCCGGATGAAAATCGAGGATTTTTTTATTTTGATTACTACTATCTTCTTCCTAATACCCCGGATTCTGTTTCAACCTCTCATTCATCACCCGTATTTTCTCCGGTATAGGGAATACAGTTGTATATCCACTTGCCTCATCCGGTAGTTGCGGACGGCTGCTGTAAGCTCTTGTAAACTTCCCGAAGCGGACTAAGTCCTGTCGTCTCCATCCTTCCCAAGCCAGTTCCAGCTGACGTTCGGCAAGGATATTCTCTAAAGTGGCAGTGCGAGGAGAAGCGTTGACACGGCTACGAACTTCATTGAGTTCTTCATCTCCGTTTGCTCCGTTCCGGACTTTCGCTTCACTCTTCATCAACAAAGCGTCTGCATAGCGGAACAATACAATGTCATTCTCCATCAACTTACCGTCTTTTGTGGCAGTCGGGTCGACTTCATACTTTTTCATGCGGGCTCCTGCGGTTTGTTCGTATGGGGTATCTGTTATATCCAGAGATACTTTCCAGGGCAGATATTCCAGTACCGTTCCATTATCCAGTTTGATTATGTTTCCTTTCAGGTCGTGGACAATTCCTGCAAAATAGCAAATATCAAAACGGGGATCTTGTTCCGCGGTTTCATAACCGAAAGCTTCGAGGGCTTCAATGGTGGCGCTGGGACCGTTCTCACCGCTTAGTCCGTAAGCCTTGGCGTGATTATAGTGGCGGGAACGGAAGAGATATTGCATCTGGTTGGTGTACAGAGTTTTGTTCATCGGGATAGTGAAGACATTCTCTACGGACGGTTCGTTGAATATAGAGAAATTCGTTTCGTATTCCGGTTCCAGTTTGTAGCCCATAGTCTTGAGTTGGTCACAATAGTAGATGACTGTTTCCCAGGCATTGAGTTCGCTGCCGTTCACTGTGAACTTTATATTTTTTCCATCCGGGCGTTGTCCGTCCGTCCAATCATTGTCTGTATAAACTTCGGAGTTCAAAGCCAGTTTGGCCAGTAGGAAAGTTACCACGGGGCGAGTGATACGGCCATAGTAAGGGCCGGACTGGTTGCTATGTGCATCGCTCAACAAAGGAGCCGCCTCTTGCAATTCCTTGACAACAAAGTCAAAGACCGTTTTCCGTTCACTTTGCACTACATCTTTCATTGCTACGGAAGAGGATTGAACTAGCGGGATGCGTCCGAACAAATCCATCAGGTAATAATAATACATAGCCCGCATGGCACGTACTTCGGCACGGTATGCCGGCAGTTCCGTAGCGGAATGAGTTTCGGCGAATTTGTCTATCCGTTCCAGTGATTTGTTACTTAACATGACGACTTTATAGAGATATTCCCATGTAGCCTGAATGGCATCATTCTCTATTCCCCAATCGTGCAGGTAAAGTCCTTGCCAAAAACCACCGTCATACCAGTCACCTCCACGGGTGGGGATAATGGCTTCGTCGGAGGTAAAGGTGTTCAGGTCGTAGACTCCCCTACCCGTTCCCTGCAATCCCTGACTATCACTATAACCGCCTACGTATGTATAAAGCGAAGCTACTGCATTGAGATATACTTCCGAGATTGTATTGTAAACGTCATCTTCGGGTAACTTATCTTTCGGATTTTCCTCCAAAAACTTACTACATGAGAATAAACCCAGGCACGTTATAAGAAGGAATACCAGCACTCCCGAAGGACGTAAGATCTTCTTTGAAAACAGTTCCGCTATCCTTGAAAGCAGTTCTTCTTTCTGCAAAAAAAGACTTTTATTTTTCATATATTGTTTCATCATCTCCTCCTCCATTAAAAGTTAATACTCAATCCCAGTGTGTACGTCCGCGCCAACGGATATCCCCGTTTATCATCCACGCCTAAAGTGGAGTTCACCGTTGAACTGTTAATCATGGGTGAAAGTCCCGAATAACCGGAAATGGTTGCCAGGTTGTTGACTGTAAATGCCAGACGCAGGGAACGGACATATTTCTTCAGTTTCTGCACTTTCTCAATCGGCACGTTCCAACCCAGCGTCACATAGTCGAAGTTGACATAATCTCCCTTTTCCAACCAATAGTCGGTGGCGGTTTGATCCTTGATGTTCTGTTTCGGGGCTTTCTTCATTACGTTATAGTCGGGAAATATATTCATGTTCATATAGGTCAGGGAGGTTCCGTTGTAAATTTTATGTCCGAAAGCTCCGTTAACCTGCAAAGACAGGTCGAAACGCTTGTAGCGGAAACTGATGTTGGAGCCAAGAATCGTTTTAGGTACGGCTTGTCCTGCTACGTAGCGGTCTTCACCATCTTCAAGGCTGACACCTCCGCCATTCAGATCGGCGATGCCATAGGTGTATCCGCCGTTTCCGTCGGATTCCAGTCCCGTACTGTGGGGAAGATAGAACACGCCCAACGGTTGACCCACCATCTGATATACGATGTGGTTGTATCCTCCATGAAAGCCGGCTCCGTCGAGGCCAGAAAGACTTTTATATTCGGGAGCAGAAAGCATTTCGCCGTTGTACATACCGCTTAATGAGAGCAGTTTGTTGCGCTGGAAAGTGATATTGGCATTGATATTCAGTTCCATATCCTTGGTCTTCAAGGGGGTGATGCCGATGGCGATTTCCGTACCCCAGTTGCGCATGGAACCGATGTTGGCAAGTAAGGTGTTATAGGTGAAAGGCGGTACGCTTACGTTGTAAAGGTAAAGCATGTCTGTGGTTCGGGAGTTGTAATAGTTGGCGGAAAGCAGCAGGCGGTTGCCGAAAAGAGCTACGTCGATACCGGTATTAAAGGTATGTTTCACTTCCCATTTCAGGTCGGGATTCGTGTTCCGCAAGTCTCCTAAAGATACGACGGCGGAGTTTCCGACGGGGACTACACCGTTCGGCTTTACAAGGTTCAATGTAGTGTATGAGTCAATCCCACTCTGATTACCTGCCAGACCGTAGCCAATACGGAATTTCAGATTATCCACCATCGGCAACTGCTTCATAAATTCTTCTTCACTAATCACCCATGCGGCAGATGCGGAGGGGAAGAATCCCCATTTATGGTTCGCTCCGAATTTGGAGGAAGCATCTGTACGGGCGTTCAGCGTCAGTACGTAGCGGTCGGCGTATGTATAGTTGAAACGTCCCATGAAAGATGCCAGACGGGGTTGGTCGTAGTAAGAATTAGTGCCTTCCCACAAGCGGAGTGCACCTGCCTGAAGATTATTATACCCGAATTTGTCGGTGCTGAAATTGCTTACTGTTGTATAATATCCCGTGTAGGTTTCTTTTTGAAGTTCGGCAAGTGCCAACACGTCAAAGAAATGTTTTTTCCAGTTTTTCTTATAGGTCAGCATCATGTTGCCCAGCAAGGATTCTCGCTTTTTGGTTCCTTTGTAAGCCTGGCCGTTCGCCCAGACGGAGGTGGGGAGGTATTGCGAATTTTCCACGATATTATAGGTATAGGCTCCGAAGAGGTTTAGTTTCAGTCCTTCCAGCAGATTGAAAGTCAGACGGGCGTGCGTGCTGATGTGCGAAGTGGCATCATCATCCTGCACTTCCATCCATGCCAATGGATTGGTAATTTGGCTGGCAGTCGTTATTCCGTCCCAGGAATTGGTGACGGGGTCTTTATGGTTGGGATAGGTGGGGTTGAATGTGGCTGCCGAATAGAACGTTTTCTGATAATCCACCAGATTATGATTCTTCTGAATGGAACCGAACATTCCCAGCTCGCAGTTCAGGAAGCCGTCGAACATTTTCTGATTCATGTTCATATTCGAAGTGAAGTTTTTCATGTCTTCATTCAAAATCACTCCCTGACGATCCATGAAACCAAGAGAAACGCGATAGCTGGACTCACTGGAACCACCATAAAAGGCGATGTGATGGTTTTGTTGTAGTCCTGTCTGTTCAATCTCTTTCTGAAAATCGGTATTATATCCTTTGTCCAGAATGGAAATCCCGCGTTCCGAAGCGATACGGCGGTACTCATCGCCGGACAGCATTTTCAGATTCTTGTAGACGGTGGAAATTCCGAAGCTACCGTTGTAGGCTACCTGTGTTCTGCCGCTCATTCCTTTTTTAGTGGTGACTTCGATCACACCGGAAGCTCCTCGTGAACCGTATTGTGCGGTTTCGGAAGCGTCTTTCAAAATGGTGAAGCTCTCAATATCCGTAGGGTAAATGGAGGTGAGCATACTCAAGTCGCCAAATACTCCGTCGACGATTATCAAAGGGTCATTGCCACTGGTCAGTGAGGTAGTTCCCCGCAGGCGTACTGCATCCAAGGCTGCCGGACCATTTGACCCGCGTTGGATGGTCAAGCCCGGCACACGTCCGCGGATTGCTTCCAAAGGGTTCGTTATCTGGTCTTTATTCATCTGTGTCTCCGTAATCTTCTCTACGGAACCGGAGAGGGTTTTCAAACTTCCGGTGGCATATCCAACAGTTATCAATGAGTCTATGGGCGTGACGGGGATCTTCTGCGCCAAGGTGCTCTCGCACGGGATTACCAGAAGAAGGCTGTAGAAAATGAGTCTAGCGTGTTGTACCATATTCTTAGTTTTTAAGGTAATAATACAAATATAACAATAAAAGAGGGAATCTGGTTGAGTAGATTCCCTCTTTTATTCATAAATGATATTGACAATGTCTATTTCACGATTATCTCATCCGTAAATATCCAACCTCCGAATTCGCTTCCGGCCTGTGCCTGGTAACGTACGTATCTTCCTTTTGCTTCTCCCTGCCATGAAATATCCGTAAAACGGATGGGTGTTTCTTTACTTACTTCAAAGTGTTGTTTTTGCAGCTCCGTGAAGTTTATTCCATCATCGGAAATGGAAATAATCACTGTCTCCGGCAGGAATACTTCCGCGCCGACCACTTGCATAAAAGCGGCGGTAACGGAATGGATAGGGGTTTCTTTTTCCATATCAATCGTCACATCGAGACGGTTGTCCGAGATAAATCCTTGCCATGAACCATCACCGTAAGTCCAGTCACCACGTATGCCGTCTGTCAGGGCTGTGTTGCCTTGTGCGGGATAATGGGGGCTATAGGAGGAGTTATAGGTCACTTTTTTACCGAGCGCCAAATGGCTGACTGGTTGAAGAGATTCGGGACGGCTGCCGATTTCTTTGCTCAAATCGAAAGGATGGTATCCTTTTTTCTGTAAATCGGCCACTGCTGACAGTGCGCGGGTATGGAAATCGGGCCACGACTTACGTTCCGGAGCCGACCAGGCTACTTCCGCCAATGCCAGCATACGGGGATAAATCATATATTCCACGTGTTCGGGAGTGGGGATATATTCCACCCATAGGTTACCCTGCACACCATAGACTAACTTTGCCTGCTCCGCAGTTAAGGAAGCGGGGACAGGATCGTAGGCATATACTTTCTTCAATGGCAGGTAGCCACCGATAGCTTCCGGCTGGGAGTACGGGGCGTCCTGATAGCTGTCCAGATAACAGTATGCACCCGGTGTCATGATGGCATGATGGCCGGAGGTGACGGCAGCAATACCACCCTCTTCTCCACGCCACGACATAACGGTTGCATTGGGCGCGATACCTCCTTGCAGAATCTCGTCCCATCCCAAGAGACGGCGTCCGTGATTGTTGAGGAACTTTTCGATACGGTGTATCAGATAGCTTTGCAGCTCGTCTACATTGGCCAGATGCTCGTCTTTCATTCTCTTCTGACATTTCGGACAGGTCTTCCAAGCCGATTTGCCGGCCTCATCACCTCCTACATGAATGTATTCGGAAGGGAAAAGTTCCATGACTTCCGTCAGTACATTCTCCAGAAAGGTGAAAGTTTCTTCATTACCGACACAGAAATCGGAGTTCTTGTAAGGTTCTCCCGAACAGGATAGCTGCGGGTAGGCAGCCAGCACTTCTTCCGAATGGGAAGGCATTTCAATCTCCGGAATCACCGTGATGTAATGCTGACGGGCATATTCCAGTATTTCACGAATATCGTCCTGGGTGTAATAGCCGCCGGAAGCTCCGGGTTCATCGTAACGGAGGTATTTACGTCCGCCGTTCCACCATTTCTTCCAGGTGGGGTCTGTACGCCAGGCTGCAAAATCGGTCAGTAAAGGGTATTTCTTGATTTCAAGCCGCCAGCCTGCCGCATCGGTCAGGTGCAGGTGCAAACGGTTGATTTTGTAATATGCCAATGCGTCTATCTGCTTCTTTATAAACTCTTTGGTAGAGAAATGACGGGATACGTCCAGCATCAGTCCGCGATAAGCAAAACGAGGGGTGTCTTCTATCTCGACAGAGGGTACGGAATAGCTGCCTGTGCTTGCCGGTTGCATCAGCTGTAACAGGGTTTGCATTCCATAGAATAATCCGGCTCCCGAAGTTGCCCGGATCTCGATTCGTTGAGAGGTGACGGAGAGTGTATAGCTTTCCGGTGACGGCAACTGGGTAGTCTTGGGGGTTATCAATAAGAAAAGCATCTGTTTCCTGTCTTTCTTTCTCGCTTCCTTTAATTGAACGGGTAATGCCTTCAGGTATTTCTCCCAGAGCTTCGCTTCTCCACCTTGTAGGTTTGTATAAAGTCTTGTCTTTTCTGACAGTAAAAAAGAGCCCGTCCCCTTCTCCATTTTTAATGGGACAGGTATGACGGACTGTGCCAGAATGGGATGTGCATGAAAGCACATCCCCAGTATACATAAGAAAAGACAAACTTTAGTGTATTCTTTTCTTATATTCATTAATCAATTTTGATTTCGTCTACAAATAAAAATGCGTTTTTGCCTTTTCCACCATGCCATTCCGGAAGCGTTTTCTCCGGTGAAGCAATAACTCTCACGTATTGGGTAGTCACAGGAGCAAATGTAAGTTGATGGTCAACAACTCCGTCTTTGTCCGTCTCTTTCATTGCCGGATATTCTTCGGAAGCAATCTTTTTGAAAGTCTTTCCGTCATCTGAAACTTCTACGGACAGGTTTCTGGCGTCAAACACCCAGTCGCCCTTTGCAATATTGACAGAGATGGCCACACTCGAAATTTCAGTAGGTTGCTGAAGGTCGATCGTCATGTCCATGTCGTTTCCGTTGAAAGCAATCCAGCGGCCTGACCGGTAACTACTATTTCCTTTCAAACCATCGGTTAACGTGGAAGCTCCTTTGAAGAGGTATTGTTCATTGATAGGTTGATTGGCTACAATCGGCTTCATGCTGGATTTGCTGAAGTCAATCTTCTCTGTCAGTGTCTGGCTCTCGCCGGTAGGACGAATGGCTTTGGCGGACAGAGTGGCATTTTCTTTAATTTTCAACACTCCTTCGTAAACGGGAGAAGCAGTAGTGGGTTCTGTGCCGTCCAAAGTGTAGTGGACAGGGGCATTGTCGATAGTAGACAAAGTAACGTCCATCGTTCCTTCTGCCGGATTCGGTTCAAACTCGGCTTGTACGCCGAACGCGTGTTTAGCGTAGTTGTATCCTTCGGCATCATACCACTTAATCAGTTGAGGAAGACGAGACAGGAAGTCGGCATAGTTTTTCTTTTCAGGGCTGGACCACTGAATTTCACACAATGCAGCCCAACGAGGCAATACCATGTACTGCGCGTGAGGGAAAGTAGCGATGTATTCTGTCCAGAGGTTGGCTTGCACACCCTTGATATATTTCTGTTCTTCCGGAGTGAGGGAAGCCGGCATCGGCTCGTAGCTGTACACTCTTTCTAACGGCAGGTAACCACCGATACCAAACGGTTCGTTATCTACGTCTTTAGCTTGGTAATAGTCGAAATACAGGTATGTGTTCGGCGTCATGATGACATCGTGTTTCTGTTTCGCAGCTTCGATACCGCCCTTTTCACCACGCCATGACATAACAGTAGCGTTAGGAGCAAGTCCGCCTTCAAGGATTTCATCCCAACCGATGATCTGACGTCCGTGGTCGTTGAGGAATTTCTCGATATGGTTGATTACGAAACTCTGCAGACGTTCTTCCTTGCTATGCTTATCATCCGATTTCAAGCCCAGCGCCTTGATACGTGCCTGACATTTCGGACATTTTTCCCAACGTACTTTCGGACATTCGTCACCACCTACATGAATATATTCTGAAGGGAAGATTGCTATTAATTCAGTAAACACATCTTCGAGGAATTTCAAGACTTGATCGTTTCCGGCACAAAGCACATCTTCTGATACACCCCATTGTCTCCATACTTCGTACGGGCCACCGGTACATCCCAATTCGGGATAAGCGGCAAGGGCAGCTTGCATGTGTCCCGGAAGATCGATTTCGGGAATAACTGTGATATAACGTTCGGCAGCATAAGCTACTATTTCTTTCGCCTGTTCCTGGGTATAGAAGCCACCGTAAGGTTTGCCGTCGTATTCACCGGAGTTACGTCCGATGACTGTTTCTGTCCTCTTGGAACCGATTTCTGTCAGCTTCGGATATTTCTTGATTTCCAGACGCCAGCCCTGGTCTTCGGTAATATGCCAGTGAAAACGGTTCATATTGTGCAAAGCCATCATATCGATATAAGTTTTCACTTCATCTACTGTAAAGAAATGACGGCTGGTATCGAAGTGTGCACCACGATAGCCAAAGCGGGGAGCGTCATTGATTTCTACAGCGGGCATGGAAATGTCTGCGCCGACAGCCACAGGCAATGATTTGCGCAGGGACTGGATGCCATAGAATACGCCGGCTTCCGTAGGACCGGTAATCGTGATTCCGTCACCGGTAACTTTCATCTGGTAGGATTCCGGATTTTCGTTCTCCGTGCCTAATGCCAGTACGATTGCGTTTTTACCTTCTGTTCCGGCTTCAATAGCGAAATCTTTTCCGGTAGCCGTTTTCAGATAGTCTGCCAGGAATTTTGCGTTGCGTTGCATCTTCTCGTTTCCTTCCGGATAGAGAATTTTCACACTGCTCTTGAGGATGAAGGGACTTCCTTGAGCGGTTACAATTTCTTGTGGCATGGGGATGATCTGGTAGTTGGCTTCCTGTTGCGCCGATTGGCAAGAGGCAAAAAGTCCTGCTAGTGCCAGACATCCGGTTAATTTAAAGAGTTGCTTCATAAACTAAAAAATTAAGTGTTAAGTTATTAATAGATTAATTATAAGTTTCACGAATATGTTTGATTGTCAAAGGCAGCTCCTCTCCTTTCTTTATTTGGGGAGAAGTGATGACGACCGTTTTACGTTCTCCGGGAAGAAGGTCGAAAAAGTTGTCGCTGAAACGGGCTCCCTGCAAAGGAATTTCAATAAAGACATCTTTTGCAAGAGCGGGAGAAAACAATGTCAGTTCACACATGCCGTCTTTCTGTTTCATCTTGCAGGAAACGGTTGTTTCAGGCAGAAGCAGGTCTTTTGTTTTTCTAAAGAAGTATACGGTTTCGGCAAGGGTGTTTCCTGCCTTGTCTTTTAGCGTCAGTTGCATGAAACAGCGTTGCTGTTCTTCCGGTGATAGCCAGGTGTCGGGTTTTATACGGTACACGCATTGGGAAGTGTTAGCCGGAACTGTCAATGTGTTGAGTTGTATAGGCTTGCCTTGTTTCTTTCCGTCAAAGTCTGTTACTTTCATTTCCAACATCAGGTGGTCTTTGGTGTCCGGACAGTCGGAAATCAGGTAGATATTGAGGCTGTCGTTCTGCTGGATAGGATTGATGAGGATTGGAGCAAAGACTCGTTTGGCTTGGTAATGCAGGGCTTTCCAGTTACCGTAATAGTCGATGCTCGACCAGGATACTACCGGCCAGCTGTCATTCAGTTGCCAATACAGGGTACCCATACAGTAAGGACGGTTCCGGCGGTGTGCTTCCAGTCCGTGACGCATTCCTTGTCCTTGCAGTACTAGTCCGACATAGACAAAGTCTTCAAATTTTTCGGGGATGATATAGTCGCGCTCCATGTAGGTACGAATCAGGGCGTTGCCGATGCTGCTTTTCTGATGAGCATTCATCACTTCCGATTCTATCTGATAATCTTCCGGAGCGGCGAAAGTGGAGATGGTCTTCATTTCCGGGAAGGACTGAAAACCGAATTCGCTCATGAAACGGGGCAGGTCTGTATCGAGTGACTCGAATGTTTTTTGACCATACCAGACTCCCCAGTTATGGCTGTCTCCTATCCCCCAGGATTCAGGACGCCCCCAGTTGGCAAAATACGGGGAGCTGTGTATGTAGAAACGGTCGGCATCCAGTTCCTTAACCTTGGCTGGAAGGAGCTGATGGAACAGTTTGTCGTAGCCTCGAAACATTTCCTGATAGATTTCGGGCGGGAAGTTCTTGTCGAATCCCCAATATTTTAAGGCTTCCAGTATTTCGTTATTGCCGCACCACATCGCCAGGGAAGCATGATTGCGAAGGCGACGGATGTTATAGCAGGCTTCCGCCTCTACCCTTTTCAGAAAGGTGGGGTCGGACGGATAGGGAGTGCAGGCAAACATGAAGTCTTGCCACACCAGTATTCCGTTTTCATCTGCCAGGTCATAGAAACGGTCATCTTCGTACGTTCCACCTCCCCATACACGAATGACATTCATGTTCGCTTCGCGGATGTCGCGGAATAAGGTTTGGTAGCGTTCGGTAGTGACGTTAGTCAAGAGTGCATCCTGGGGGATGTAATTGGCTCCTTTGGCAAACATAGGTACACCATTTACTTCAAAATAGAAGGATTCTCCGTCTTTATCTTTTTCATTAACGAGGCGAACAGTACGCAGTCCTATCCGGTGCGATTGCTCGGCTACGACTTTATCTTCTACTATGATTTGAGCGGAGAAATCATACAGGGCGGGCTTTCCCCATCCATTCGGCATCCAACGTACGGGGGATGCCACTTCGGAAGGTATGGAAACATGATTGATTCCGGGCTGTAAGGTGATTGCCTGGCTGATGCTTTTTTCTGCACTTCCTTCGAATGAGGTATTTATTCTCACCTCTGCCTGAAGTGGCCGGGAGAGTATGTTGTTTATTTCTAATTCATTAGACAGATTTGCGAGCTGGTCGGTCAGTGCGAGTTGCTTTACGTGATAGTCACTGATAGAAGCTGCGTCATAAAAACGGATGGTCACCGGACGCCAGATGCCGCTGGTCACCATGCGGATTCCCCAGTCCCAGCCATAACTGTAAGGGGCTTTACGGGAGAATATGCTTAAATGTTTGTCGTGATGGTCGTTGTCTGCCGGATAGTTGAATCCGTTCGAGTTATATTGAGGCAGTGTCTGCCGGATGGGGGAATGAAAATAGATGTGAAGAAGGTTTTCTCCGATACGGAGTTGGGACTTGACAGGTATGGTATAACCGACAAACATGTTATCGGCTTTCAGCAACAATGCTCCATTGAGGTATACATCGGCGTATGTGTCAAGACCTTCAAAAACCAATTGGGCGTCATCCCGTTTCAGTTGTTCGGGGGTAACTGTAAAAGCAGTCCGGTATTCCCAGTCTTCATTTTCCACCCACTGAATCTTTTGTTCATTGATGCCATAAAAAGGATCGGGAAGTTGTTTATGGTTGATAAGATCCTGATGAACGGTGCCCGGAACCTGTGCCGGTCGCCACAGCTCCGTCCCTGCCTGGGAAAACTCCCAGCCTGTATTTAGAACGACAACTTCGGAATTGTCATTGCTCTGTGCATATGCCATACTGCAACAGCATAGTAGTTCACATGCTATTTGAGCCTTTTTTCCGATCAAATTAATCATCATAGTGGGGGCATTAGATATTAACGGATTCAAAGATATTATTTTTTCAGCAAATTTCACTGATAATTTAACAAAATATGTTGTTTTTGCACGCCACGATAAATATACGGTTTTATTCTTTTATCATATCGGATAGTTTAACCGCTATTATATCTATCATTTCATTCCTAACAAATCTGTTAATTTCACCGCCTGAAAAGTCATGTGTGCCACACTGCTCTCATATAGAATACCGATTGTCTCTTTATCAATCATCGTCAGGCAACTATATCCCCATCCTTCTGCTTCGTCGAGCATGATTTGATGTTCGGGCAACCAGGTAAGTCCTTTATCCAGACTTGCTTTTATTGTTATATGATTGCGCCCTTTAGTTGTATCCGGATTTGAAAACAACAGGAGGTCTTTATTCAAAATGTTGTCCTTGGCATCGACATGAATCAGACTGGCCATACATACCGGTTCCTGAAGTGCCTTACGTGAAGACGGATGTTCTGTCCAGGTTTTTCCCAAATCTTTGGTTAGGGCGACAGCACGGCTTCCTCCTCTATTATCACGCATATTCAGCATTAATACTCCCGGTTCTATTTCAGCAACTTGTGCTTCCGTTGTATTAGTCCGTGCCAGATGATGCATTTTCCATGTTTTTCCCCGGTCTTTACTATACATGATTCCTGCATTCGGGATACGGGTAGAGTCGATAAACTGTGTTGGAAATACTAATGTACCGTCGCTCATCGTTATTCCTCGTCCTGGACCTTGAAGCAGAAAATACCAGGACGGATCTTTTACCTGCTCTGTTATATTGATCGGTTTCGACCATGTTTTACCATCGTCTGTGCTCTTTGCCAATACCAGCTGTGCGGTATGGTTTATATCCATTCCCGGATGGGAGCTCCACCAGGCACGTTGATTACCCATACCATGTGTCCATGCGGCAACCACCCAGACGGTATTCGTTTGAGTATCTACCAAAATAGAGGGATCTCCTACCCCATTCTGTGCTTTAGGCAAACCGCCATACTCACCAAATGAAAGCGGAAGACGCATTTTCTCCCAGCTCTTCCCTCCGTCAGTGCTACGACTCAAACCCACATCTACATATTCCTGTAAATCGACACTACTATTATATCGGACATCGTACACTCCCAATAATGTTCCTTTATTGGTTGTCACTAATCCGGGAATACGGAAGGAAGCAGAACCGTCATTACCAGCATGACGAACTCCGACTGCCATCCGGTGAGTAATAGCTTTCGGAGAAATAAATTTACAATAAAGTTCTTTCCCATCCACTTTTACAGCACGTAAATCAGAGACTATTTTAGTATGCAAAGAGGCATCTGTTTTTATCTGCAAACTGATCCAAAAAAAGTTGACACCTGGAAATAAATTGTAATTACCTCTTAATACAACTTTTTCCGATGGTCCGACCTCTGCACATTTTATGGAATAGGAAGGATTAGCCGCCAATGTCGCACCCGGTCGATGGCTGGATATGTACTCTACAGGGGCAAAGCGATTTTTGTTTTGATCTTGTAAGGCCTCTGTTCCTCCATAATAGAGTTTGATTGCCTGAACATCCGCTAAGTTGGTACTTTTACTGAAATCTAAAACAACTTCATCGAGTATCTTGCTTTCCTTTGCATCCAACCGGATATAGAACAGAACATTATCCTGCCGCTCTATCAAAACCGGGATTTGTGTTTCATGGATAAATACTGTGTCTGAAGCTTTTACGTCAAAAGAATAGCCTAATAAGACAAGGAAAAGTAAATAAAAAATTCTTCTCATAATGGGGGGGTATTAGTTAGTTTAACGCGATAAAGATAAAACTTTTCTACCATAATACAGCTATGCAAACAGTTAACTTTCATTTTACCAAGTTCTGGTAGGACTAGTCAATACTTTGACCACCATTCTGGCTCTTG
>OJMG01002024.1_pt1 | contig 17796 bp, 25 predicted proteins | sample 1597141 | NCBI WGS metagenome assembly OJMG01 (sample SAMEA2452119, study PRJEB22498) | human gut metagenome | biome: human feces; feature: human gut; material: feces | place: Australia | collected 2012 | reverse complement strand
ATGCTTATATCTCCGAAAAGATATACTTATATCCCGGCAGAGATATACCTACCTGTTTTTGTACATCTCCATCATTTCTTCATATCCGGGGTCTTTCCAGTAGGGAAGGTAGCATCCAAATTCTGTTTGAGCCCATATCTTCATGCGGTCCATGAGGTTGGATAATTCTTTCGTGCTCATTCCGGACGTGTGATAATCGTCTTTTACGACTTCACCCGTGAAGTGATCAACCCTTTCACGCATTCCAAGCAAGTTCCGCTTTACGTCAGACTTGCATTCTTCAAATGAAGTATATCCCAAATGATCGGCAAGGACTTGGCACCATACATGGAAGAGTGCGTTCTGACTTAACGTCCTTTTCTTACTTTTCTTCGTCAACTCGAACGGATCTGCGCCGGACATCAGCTTGCGGTAATAAGCGTCAGCCCGTTCACGGTCGAATGGGTTTGTAGGGTTTACTATCATACGCTAGAATGGAAGATCGTCTGTCTGTTGAAGCATAGGTGGATAATCGGAAGGCGAAGGCATGTCGGCTGCCGTTACTGGAGGGCGTGAACTACCGTTGTCGGGTGCTTTTCCGCAAAGTACCAAGTCGTACGCCAGAATGTCAGTAGCATACTTCTTAATACCGTCCTTCTCGTATTCACGGTACTGGATCGTTCCAAGTATCATCACCTTGTCGCCTTTGTGGATATACTTTTCCGCTATGTCGGCAATACCTCGCCACGCTACAATATTGTGCCATTGTGTTTTTTCCGGTACATCCGTACCATCCTGCTTCTTGTAACCTCCAGTGGAGGTTGCAAGGCTGAATGAAGCAACCTTTACACCACCATCGAATGTTTTTACATCAGGATCTTTTCCTGCGTTCCCGGCAAGAAACACTTGGTTGATTGATTTGCTCATGATAATTCGTATAATGGTAAAACATCTGTCAGATTCCTTAACCTGATCCAGTCCAAGAAATCTTTTATCAATAATCGGTTATCTTCTTCCAGCCGGTTGTACCAGTGGCAGGAGATGGAAGGCTCGTAAGGCTTCAAGTTCAATCCACGCACATCGTGACCGTGCTTCTCCTTGTCGTAGCCGACAAACTGGAAGAGGTCGAAATGGAAGTCTTCCACGCCAAAAAGCTCCATGTAGAACCGCCACTGGCAACTACCCACATAATCTTCATCCTTGATAGGAGAATACTTTGTCTTGATATCACGAATCTCGAACCCGTTGATGATGTCGGCGCATCCGGTGACCACGATGTCTCCGAAATCCATATATTCACGGATCTCGTGGAAAGCGTTTGGAAATCTATCACGATAGGCAACAGCCACCTTGCACTGGTTGATGTCGAGCTTGACGGGAAACCCTTCAATGTCGAACTCACGTCCGGGAAGTTCAGTCTCCGTGCGTGCTATCTTCTTGCATCCGGCGGTATCGCCCTCCACGATCTTGTGGAAGGCTGTACCAATACGTGTATATTCGTTCCCTTTGAAGTCGCCGGTAAGGGTATCAATGACAGATTGTTCCGTGTCGTATTCGGAATGTTCAACTATGAACCTCCTGAACTTCTCCAGCTGCGTGACCCTAACAAGCCTTTTTTTCATCTTTCTCTACGAATTGATTGGTTGATTTGTCGAAAACGAATCCTTTCTCATCAAGTACTTTCACCATCTTGGCCTTGAAAGGCTTTTCAAACACCTTGTCGAGCGACTGCTTGATCTCGATCATCCGGTTGGCGTCTTCCACAGTGGCGACGGCTTCCAAGGCGATGTTAGCTTGTTCAAGGGCTTCCATCGCTTTTCTCTGTTCCTCTGTTTTGGATTGGATCGACCGTTTCACATTTCCGATAATGTCAGCCATGAAATGACTGAAGTCGGAAGAATTGCAATCAGGCAACGTGGTAACAGGGATATGAGCGACATTCTTCCCGATGGTAGTATCTGTAGGGTCGAAACAGATAGTTCTTTTCCCGTTTACCATCGTAATAAACCCGACCTGATCAGCTATTCGCAGCAATAAGTCCTTTGACTGTCCGGTACAATCAGGTGAATGCCTGATTATATCTCCTTCTTGCGTTTCCTTGTCATGGCAAACAAATATAATATCCGCCAAATCAGACCTTCTTCTGTTTACAAAACTTTTGAACTCGTCTGCGATGTAACCGAATAATTTCAGTTTGTTCTTGGCCAGCTTGTAATCTTGCTTGACTCCATAAACAGACAGGAAATCATCAAGCATTGACTTGGCCGTATCAACGATTATGGTCTTATAACCTTTCATTGACGGCTCTTCATTCATCACATCTTCCCATGTCTGGGCGGTCAGCGTATCAACTTGGTTGGCGGCACGGTCAAACCCACGATCGCAATCTATTAGCAACGGATTCTCACTTGTGTTTGCTAATGACGTTTTACCGGTTCCCGGAGTACCATAAATGACCATTATTACAGGTCTTAATGGTCTTACTTCGTTTTTCTTTAATATAGGCATAATACTTAATTTAAAAAATGTGTCAGCATCCGGGAATCGAACCCGGACTTGGACCGTCTGCCGATTAGTCTATGAATACCACCAAAGAACTGATCGTATTCTTTACAGCCTCCAGTTTTCTTTCTGCTTTTTGGGCTGAATTATACCATAGATCATAATTGCTTTGTAACTGCATCACAATTGAGATCAACTCTTCTTTTTCCAGTTTCTCTAATTCTTCTTTTGTTTTCATACTCTATGTAAGTTACCAGTTATAACTATTGTTGAACATTTCCCATTCCTCATCAACAGGATCTTCATCCTCGTCTCCGTCGTAGTCGAAATAGTCTTCATCAACCTTTCTCAGTATTTCCATTCCCATATCAGTAGTTGTTGATGAAGTCTATCCGATCTTGCCCGGTCAATCCTAAACTATCAGCGTGAGCTTCTGCCTTCTCTTCTGTTTTTATATCTTCAGAAACAAGTTGCTCTTCTTTAGCCAGTTTTGCATCGCTGCTTCCTGCAACCATTAATATCGCGGCTAACAACAATAAGATGTAATATACGTTTGTTTTCATAAGTAATTGATTTCCTTTTATTTATGTAAAAATACATTATATATTTATGTATTACAAACAATAACTATTTAAATATCAGCACATTACATTTGTTTAACTTGTGCCCTGATAACGTTCTACCGTTTGTCACTTAACCGAATCTTGACGGTTCAGGGCGTTAATTTGTTTTTTACTCAGTAGGGACTTTCAACCCTACATGATGTTTCGAAGCCCGTGGATAAGTCATCGCAACTAAGCTCTTTATCCCATCGCTTCTTATCTGCTAGATCCTTTCGTTTCAACTCCATATATCAATGAAAGTACTAAGGTGGAAATACGTATAAGAACTTGTCGTTGTCAGCATACAGGATATTCCCTACGCCTATATGCCGAAATATTTATTTGAACTTTCGTTTTCTGATAAGGTTAAGAGCTAAATCAGCATCAACAATAATCTTCTTGCCGATTTGTGTAATAGCATTATCTATCACACCACTATTCTTGATCTTATGAGCTGTCACAACAGAGCATCCTAGTAAATCAGCCAATCCTTTCAATCCGTACACGAACTTACGTTCTTCAACATCCGGTTCAGGAATTAACTTTACTTGCTCTGACATGCACTTGGTGACTATATCCATCAAGTCGCCTACTGTCAGAAATGATATTGGTGTATTAGGATTATACATCTTTTGTTTCTTTATAATTGAACAATTCGTCTTTAGGGATACCTGTTTCTTCAGACAACACAGTCAATCTAAAGGCATCATTAGTCTTAGAATATCCTTTACACCAATTGATTACAGTTGTTAAGGTTACCCCAGTCCTGCCAACAACTGCCCTCACAAACTGATACTTCTTTGGGCAATTCTCATAGAAATCCATCAAATTAGTCTTATTCATATCGTTTTACTTTATTATTCTGTTTGAAAAGCCATCACCTTTTATTAAATTTGTGGTGTTGGTTATTATTGTTGTTGCAAATATATAGATTTCTATTCATTTTCTATTTATAAACAAATAGATTTCTATTCATTATTAACTTTATTTATATTATTGAATATGGGAATAAAAGAAAGATTTTCAGTGTTTATTTCATATAAGCATATGAGCAACAGGAAGTTCCAAGAAAGTATAGGAGTTTCTAATTCCTATATACAGAATATATCCAAAAGTATAAGTGCAGATGTACTGCAAAGAATAAAAATCAAATATCCGGAATTAAATGATGTTTGGCTTCTAACAGGCGAAGGCGAAATGCTAAAGCTGAAAGAAGCCGTCAAAGAAGACCTTTCCAACCCAATAAAGAAAAAAATTCCGCTCTATGATGACACAGTAACGGTTGGAGGTACAAATCATCTTGTGGCAAACGATAATCCTATGACTACGCCATCCGAATGGATAGATGCCGGCGACTGGTTCCCAGAAGCAACAGCAGCGATAAGACACTATGGGGATAGTATGATAGAATATCCAAGTGGTAGTATTCTCGCTCTTAAACGAGTTAACGATCATAGGTTAATCATTTGGGGGAGAAACTATTCCATCGAAACAACAGAGTTTAGAATCACAAAAAGGCTACAAGACGGAGGAGATGATTATATCATGGCTTACAGCAGCAATGTCAGCACAAATCCAGATGGAACACTGATACATTCGCCAATTCGTATTCCTAAAGACACAATCAGACATATAGACTTAGTTCTAGGTTGCGTAACGAAAGAATATAGCAACGGCCCTATTAAAATAATAAAATAAGTAAGTATGGATTTCAAAGATCAGATAACCCAACTTGCAGAACGCATATCAAAGCAAAAAGATGTAATACAAACAGAGGAAGCGACAAAAAACGCCTTCATCATGCCTATGATTGCAGTTCTTGGATATGATGTGTTTAATCCATTCGAGGTAGTTCCAGAGATGGACTGCGACCTTACAAGAAAAGGCGATAGGATAGACTACGCTATAAAAAAAGACAATGCTACAATCTTACTTATAGAATGCAAACACTGTGGTCAAAATCTCGATTTGCACAACACACAGCTTGCCAAGTACTACGCTGCGTCAAACGCTCGTTTTGGCATCCTGACAAACGGAATTGAATATCGCTTCTATGCTGATCTTTACAAGATAAATATAATGGATAAAAATCCGTTCTTAATAGTCAATATGCTGAACTTGTCAGACAATGTAATAGAGCAACTGAAGAAGTTTCACAAGTCATACTACAATGAATCGGATATACTTAGCACAGCACAGGAGCTTCAAATCACGATTCAGATAAAAGACTTGCTTATAAGAAACTTTCAAAATCCAGGAGAGGATTTCACAAGATATTTCATAAGATGTCTGAATGATGGAAAATCAACTGCAAAACAGGTTGAGCTATACAAACCGATATTGAAGAAGTCAATAGCATCAGTTATAAATGACATCATATCTGATAGGCTGAATGTGACCATAAAGAACGAAGGACAAGAACAACAAGATAAAGAATCTTCAATAACGAGTGATACAAATCATACTACTTATGGAGTAGTGTATTCCGATGCAGAAAACGGAATAGCTACAACTCAAGAGGAAATTGACGCATACAATATCATTAGAAGCATACTTCACAAATATATCAGTGATGACAAAATACTATATAAGGATTTTAAATCATACTTTGCCATTGGAATTGAAAATCCATCGTACTGGTGGATATGCCGACTTGCTTTTGGTCAACGCAACAAGTCTATATACTTTCCTACCGAAGGATACAAATCACAAACGAAGGTAAATATTGATACAATTGACGATATTTTCAAGTATGCGGATAAGATTGAGCAATGTTTTAAACAGGCTCAAAGTGCGTGCAAAAACTGGAAAAACAAACATCAAAATAGATAGGAATATGAAGAACGTAATTTTTTCAATCACGCTATTATTGGCGTTGATTTCATGCTCAAAAAGCGTGCCTATAAAAAACACGAAATGGAATGGAATAGACGATGAATACAACAAGTCAATACTATTCTGTGATTCAACTTGCGAGATATACATTTCATCAAGAACTACAGGACATACAGATACATTAAAGTCATACTATAAAATAACATACGATACAATTTCATTCGTTCCATTTAACGAATATGTTTCTATAAATTCAAAATTAATTATAACGAAACAAGGACTTAAAGAATCCAAATCTGGCAAACTGATATTCAAACAATCTGAAAAATGAAAATATCTCAAGAAGGAATAAACGTAACAAAACGTTTCTTTGAAGCAATAGAAACGTTGAAGCATCAAAAAAAAATGCGAGGACTTCAGACGTTCACCAACAAATATGGGTTGAACAGATGGAACGTGAACACGGTGAAATGGAATCCAGATAAAAGCGTACTTAAACCTGAATGGATTGTATATCTAGTTAGGGACTATGGAATATCATCAGAATGGATACTTCTAGGAGAAGGAGATATGTTCAAATGATAAACAAATGGTATCACATATTTTTGCTTGATAAAGAAGCGGACAAGCCTGACGCAAAACTAAGGTTTCGCGTTCGCTGGGGATCAAACATTGTTGCATTCAATGTAGGATTCAGGGTTGATGTGTCAAAATGGAGTACAGAAACACAAAGATGCAAAAACAACTCAACCCACGGAAAAAAGAAGGTAATGGCATCTGTTATAAATCGTGAAATAAACAGGTACGAGGAAGCAGCCGAGGAAATATGGGCCATTTATGACAGAGACAATATTACCCCGACAAAAGAACAATTCAAAAATGACTTCTTGAAACTTGTAAGAGGGAAAGAGGATATAAATAAACAAGAAGAAGATACATTTTGGGAAATATACAATAAGTTTACAAGAGAAATGGGAATGCAAAACTCTTGGTCGGAAGCAACATACAAAAAATTCAATACGCTAAAAAATCATTTGCAGGCATACAACGACGAAATTTCTCTTGACAAATTGGACGAAAACGGACTATCAATGTTTGTGGCATATCTACGTGACGAAGCTGGACTTAGAAATAGCACAATCGCAAAACAGCTTGGATTTCTAAAATGGTTCTTGCGATGGGCTACAACAAAAGGTTATAACATAAAACAAGACTTCGTTTCATTCTCTCCAAAACTAAAAACATCTGAAAAGAAAGTCATTTTCCTTGAATGGGATGAACTTATGAAAATTTACAACTTTGAATTTCCCAAAAACAAGGCATATCTTGAACGAGTAAGAGACGTTTTCTGCTTTTGCTGCTTTACGTCACTTCGATACTCAGATGTATATAACCTGAAATGGAGCAACGTTTCAGATGACAATATAACGATCACGACAATCAAGACGGCAGACAGCCTTACGATTGAACTGAACGACTATTCAAAATCAATCATAGACAAGTACAAGAACATACATTACCCAGACAACAAGGTTCTACCTGTTATAACCAATCAAAAGATGAACGAATACATCAAAGAGCTTGGTTTTGTATGCGGAATAGACACGCCGATCAATATAACATATTATAAGGGCAATCAACGAATAGACGAAGTACATCCTAAATATGAATTATTAGGTACACATTCTGGAAGACGTACTTTTATATGCAACGCATTAATGCTTGGAATTTCTCCTGAAATTGTCATGAAATGGACAGGTCACAGCGATTACAAATCAATGAAACCATACATAGATATTGCAGATTCAGCAAAGAAAGAAGCTATGAAATTATTCAACAAAAAGTGACAAAAACAACCAGTCAGTCCCTATTATAGTCCCTAATAAAAAAAGACTACTGATTATCAGTAGTCTTTGTGGAGCTGGAGAGATTCGAACTCTCGTCCAAACGAGGAACCAATCTGCTTTCTACATGTTTATCTTCGCCTTCGATTGTCGGGAACAAGCAAGACCGAAGCCACCCACTTGAACCTTATCCTCTAAAATTTCATCTAACGCCCGAGGCGTGCGTCAGACTATCTCCGATATTGCTGCACCACCGTATCGGAACGCTTCGGAGCAACAGCATCCGGGTGATGTCACGTCCCCGCAACTTTTGCAGGGATTAAGCTTCAATCTACTGTTCTTCGATTAAGCAGCGAGAGCGTAATTGTTTTCGCCAGTTAATTGTTCGCCGTCTGAGATTTAAGTGCAAGCCGACCACGCACTACATGCTTACAAACCACTTCTACCCGCTGTCAAAACCGGTCAGCCCCTTTCATTTTAATAAGCATCCGTTTGGCAAAAGTAGATATTTATTTCCTATTTACAAAATAGCGCCCTGATTTTTCCATTGATTTCTTATGATTTTCCTTTTCGATAATTACCTTTGTAGGCAAATACTCGAATTTGTAATTCCATGAAGAAGTTATTAATCATCTCGACTGCCAACGAACTGATCCGAGTCAAACCGGAGCGGGTGGTATATATTTCTTCAGACGGAAATTACTCCACGATGATGTTGCACGATAAGACGGAGCATCTGTTCACTTTCAACCTTTCCCAATGCCAGAAAATCATCGAATCCCAACTAAAGGAAGAAGCTTCAACTTTTATTCGCATCGGGAAAAGCTTGATTATTAACCGCGATTATATTTATCGGATTCACATCACCAAGCAACTCTTGATATTATCGGATATGACATTCAACGAATCTTTCAGTCTGGTTGCCTCCAAAGAAGCGTTGAAACAACTTAAATATGTACTGGAAAAAGAAATTGACCTATGAGAAACGAAGATGACGAAATACAGATTTTAGGCTCAGCTGAAACGCCCTTGAAAAAGGATTCCGGAAAGAACCGTCGGGTTTGGATTGCCGCATGGACGGCTGTATTCATCCTCGCCTGTGTATGTCTTTTCTTTTTCCTGCCTTCACAGCAGGCGTCTGTTGCCGACCAACAGCAGCCTGAAACCTCATCTCTGGCTGCTCAAGAAGGATTGGAAACGGAACAAAGCGAACCCGGAATTCATATCTCGTCTGATTTAGTCAACGATGTTCCTCTTACCATCTATTCCTTACATCAACTCCAGGCTGATTTGCAAATCAATTTGCCCGATACAGCCGATCATTCTATCGTTTTGGCCATTCCGGCGGCTGATGTCCGAAAAGACAACCAGGAAATTGTGGGAGATTTTGTTGTTCAAGGTAAAGAACTCAGCTTTGGAAAGCGCAAAGCCGGATATTGCAGTATCATTCAAGGTAAAATTGAGATCGGCATCTCGACCGACGACCAGAAAAAAGAAGAATGTATTTCCCAACAAGGTTCTTTCTTCCGGCAATACAGCTTAATATTCAATGGAAATACCCAAAAGAATATTCTCAAAGGGAAATCTTTCCGTCGGGCTTTAGTTGTGCATGAGGGTAAAACCTGTATTGTCATCAGCAAACAACGCGAGTCTTTATACGATTTTACCGAAGCCTTGGCCGATTTAGGTTTCCAAGATGCTTTATACTTGGTAGGAGGGAATAGCTTAGGGTTCTATCGGGATAAAACGGGTAGCCTGCACTTCATAGGCAAAACGGAGAAAGAGAACTATCCCAACCGCAATTATATTGTCTTCCGGAAGTAATTGCTTCCATGGATTTCATACATGCCTGTTGACATTTCATACAAATCATTCTGACTTCTTTCATCCGACAGATAAATCCATCTATATTTGTTTGGTAAACATAAATACGGAATAATTATGAAGAGAGGATTTATTGGACTGATAAGTGTGGGATTATGCTTGCTTTCAGCTTGTAATAACCCGAAAAGTTCTACCGGTGAAGATTCAGATGTATTCAACTGGGAAGGAAACTGGATTGAAGTTATGCCTGTCAATAAGCAATATGTACAAGGAATCTGTTTCCAGTCTGGCGGGAAAGCAGAATCCATTGGTATGGCAACCTTGAAATATGAGAGCTGGAAAGTCTGGGAAGGCAAACAGAAACTGATCCTGACCGGAAAAAGTATCGGCAACGGTCAAACCATCGAGTTTTCTGATACACTTGATATTATTACAACTTCACCTGAACATCTGACGTTGGGCAAAGGCGGACAATACCGTATCGACTATCAAAAAGTTAAGGATATTGAGGCTTATAAGAAATCGGTTGCTCAAGAAGCAATTAGCGACGGACATAATGCCGAGAATGCCTTGGATTATGAAGGCACTTATACAGGAACAATTCCAGCTGCCGACTGCCCGGGAATTAATGTCACACTGATTGTCAGAAAAGACAAGACCTTCCATCTGACTTATGATTACCTGGAACGCGACAGTAAGTTTGAAAGCGAAGGGAACTATTTGGTGCAAGGAAATTATCTGATCACAATCGGAGAAAAAAACGATTCAACATATTATAAACTGGAAGAGAATCGGATTCGCCTGCTTGACTATCAAAAACAAGTCATCAAGGGGAAACTAGAAGATATGTATATATTAAAGAAACAACAAGGTGAGTAAAACCACAACAAAAGCCGTTATCTTGTCTTTGGACAAATCAGATAACGGCTTTTTGTTTTATGGATACTCTGAGAAGAGATATTAATCGAATACTCCGATTTCCTGGAACCAGTCTTCTGCCCGATTCGGCCATTCATTCACCATACATCCCGTATCTCGCAGACCATAACCATGGCCTCCCACGCTATACAAGTGCATCCATGCCGGAACTTCCGCCTGCTTCAAGGCATAATAATAGAAAAGACTACTGTCGATAAACGATTTATCGTCTTCTGCCTGAATAATCAGTGTCGGTGGAACATCTTTCGTGACTTTGATCTCGGGAGCCAAACCAAAATTGTCTCCGCTTAAGTAAGCCGGATAAACCAATAAGCAATAATCCGGACGGCAACTGACTTTGTCCACTTCATCCATGGCCGGATAACTACGTTGATTGAATGCAGTCGAAGCCATTACGGATAAATGAGCGCCCGCAGAAAAGCCCATGACACCAATTCGGTCGGGATCAATTTCCAATTCTTCCGAATGCGCCCGCACATAACTGATTGCCCGCTGTACATCCTGTAACGGAGCTTCGTGCTTGGGTCGTCCTTCCCGGCGCGGAACCCGGTATTTCAACAAGACAGCCGTCACACCCAATTCGTTCAACCACTCGCAGACTTCGGTTCCTTCCAAATCGTAAGCCAATATATTATAGCCACCTCCTGGACATACTACCATAGCAGCCCCGGAAGCCACGTCTTTATTGGCCGGATAAATCGTAATCTCCGGACTACCGACATCCGTCATTCGGATTACATTCAAACCGCCTACCTGTGCTCCCGTTGCATCACTTTTTTCCGTCAACTTCGTTTTCTCTCCCGGCGCACCATTCGGAAACAAAACCACTTTCTTTTCTTGTGCCCCAACTATATTCAACATAAGAATACCCGATAATAACAAAACCAACTTCTTCATATCCATTCGTTTTAAAACCGACCTATCAACGAATCGTTATCTCGCAGTTATCCAGACTATCGATAATAGCCAGACTTTCTACATGGATACCCATATTCCGAAGTACATTTCCACCATCCTGGAAAGCCTTTTCGATGATAAATCCCATACCGGCAATATGAGCACCCGACTGTTTGGCCAAATCAACAATACCCAAAGCCGCATTTCCAAAAGCCAGGAAATCGTCGATAAACAAGATCCGGTCATCAGGAGTCAGGAAATTATTACTAATACAAACCGTATAATCACGGTCTTTCGTGAAAGAATGGACAACGGTTGTCAACATGTTTTCCATGGTCTTCGGTTTCTTTTTCTTGACAAAGACAACCGGCAACTGCAAAATATATCCCACCATAATAGCCGGAGCAATACCACTGGCCTCAATGGTGACAATCTTATTGATATCCTCGTTTGAGAAACGTTTGATGAATTCCTCTCCGATCTTATACATCAACATCGGATCCATCTGATGGTTGATAAAACTATCGACCTTCAGGATGCCGCCCGGATAACAGCGGCCGTCTTGCATAATGCGTTGCTTTAATAATTCCATATATGTATTTATTCCAATTAAACACGTATTCTCTCTTTCATAAACCCAGCTGAGCTTATCGGCTGTCGGCTTAGATTCTAATCCTTTTGTAACGGAGAACTAAAGCTTTTCTGACGAGTCTTTAGCTTTCCTCCGTACCGAGGACAGGTTTCCTCCGATCGGAGGAAGGGTTTCCTTCGACCGCAGGAAGGCTTTCCCCCGACCGGAGGAAAGTTAATGGTTCAGCAGATCCGGATTAATATCCCGGCAGAATTACCTTAATATTCCACAAGGGAACCACGAATAGCCAACGGAAAACCCGAAAGCCTCAGCCTCTATCGTTATTCTTCAGCCTTATCCTCTTTGACCCGAATCAACATATTTGATAAAATAGCTGCTAATCCGCCCGTCGTGATTCCGGAAGCAAAGATTCCCTTGATAGCATCCGGAGCCGCCTTCAGGATATCGGGCATCAATTCAACGCCCAAACCCAGCGAAAGACTGACAGCCAGCACCAAAGTGGCTTTCCGATTGATTTCCTGTGCCGCAATAATACGGATACCGGCAGCAGCTACCGTTCCGAACATCAGCACTGCCTTAACTGCATCAGCAAGGTGGCACCGCCCAGAACTGCATCCGGCATCAAAGAAAAGACAATTCCCACAACGGGGAACAATCCCAGCAATACCAGCATGGCAGCGATATAATAACCCACGTAGCGACTGGCAACACCCGTCAGCTGTATAATACCATTGTTCTGCGCAAAAATAGAATTCGGAAATGAATTGAAGATACCGGCCAGCAATGAATTGAAACCATCGGCCATCACACCTCCCGACACACGCTTCAAGTATCCGTCTCCTTCGATGGATTTTCCGGAAATCAAAGAGTTGGCTGTTACATCACCTGTTGCTTCAATCGCCGTAATCAGATAAACCAAACCGATCGCAATGATGGATGAAGCATGAAATTCTACACCATATTTAAACGGAACAGGAATATTCAAGTTCGTGAAGCTTTGAGAAGAAGCGGCACTCATATCTACCATTCCCAAGGCAAAGGAAAGCGCATAACCGACACACAAACCCAACACAATCGAGCTCATCCGAAGGTATTTATTCTTACAACGGTTGAAAAACAAGACACTCAGCAAGACAGCAGCAGCAACACCGATATGCTTGATACTGCCAAACGTGCCGTCATCCATCGCTCCATAACCACCACCGCAGGAAACAATGCCGACCTTAATCAGACTCAATCCGATCAGCAAGACAACAATACCCGAAACCAACGGCGTAATGATGTTCCGCATATACTTAAACGTCCGACTGATGATCATTTCGACCGGAGCAGCTGCCATACATGACCCAAAAATCAAAGGCAAACCGCCCATCAGTCCGGCCGTAATAATCGGACCGATAAAAGAAAAGCTTGTTCCCTGGATACAAAGTAGTCCGGCACCTATCGGACCGAACCGCCGACATTGAATAAATGTAGATATTCCCGAAGCAAACAAAGCCATTGATACCAAAAAGCCCGTTGTCTCCAAATCAAGTTTCAACGCACTCGCAATAATCAGTGGAGGCGTAATAATCGCAACAAATATCGCAAGCAAATGTTGCACGGCAGCAAAAAGAGCATCCTTGAAAGGAGGCCGGTCTTCTATCCCATAAATCAAATCCGTCTGCTTGATCGGTTGGATAGTTTCATCTAATTCTTGTTCGTTAAACTTCATTCATTATGTTATTTATTACCAAATCCAACGTTTTATATGCACGTTTACAGGGCGATGATCCGATTCTACGGAAGCCGGAGTGACATACGAGAAAAAGGCAAAGTTCTTCGGTTTACAATCCTTCTTTACGGCAATGTAATCAATACAAGCCTTCGGTTCATCAGCCGGACAAGTCGGTTTATCGGTAGTTGATAAGATACAGAAATCTTTCTGCAATTCCTGAATAAACGGAGAATCAGGCGTATCATTCCAGTCTCCGGCAATAAATACAGGTTTGTCAAAGCCGGATGTCGCTTCCCGGATAATCGGGAGAGAAGCGATACGGTCTTCTTCCGTCAAAGATAAATGCATACAAGCATACACATACTTCTTAAACTCGACAACCAGCAAGGCACGGGCTTCTTCCCGGCCGGGTAAAGCGTAACGATATACGTGTAATGGTTGCTTCTTCGACAAGATACCGATTCCGTACTTCCCGCCATCGTAATCAATAGCCGGAGCATACGTAGCATGCATTCCGGTCAGCTTGGCCAATTCACCCAACACATAAGCTCCTTTACTGCGTCCTGTTACACTATCCAGTTCCTGAATCGCTACCACATCCGGCTTCTCCCGGTTAATCACCGCAGCCGTTCGGGCAAAATCTTTCACGCCGTCCATACCTGAGCCGTTGCGTACATTGTAGGTCATGAAATGTTCGTTACGAATACAATTCAAGAATACAAAACAAAGAGCAATGGCAATCACGCCAACCACACACAATACTTTACCTAGTTTCTTCATATCCATTTATTTTTTAATACGATTATTTCAAGACTTCACGCAAAGATTTCTCCATATCCAGAATATCTTCTTCCGTCGTATCCCAAGAAGTAACAAAGCGTGCTTCGTTCTTCTCTTCGTTCCACATATAGAAGAAATATTTCTCTTGCAGTTTTTTCAGTGGCTCATCCGGGATAATAAAGAAAAGCTGATTAGTTTCTACCTTCTGTGTCATCCGGATCTGCGGGAATTCGGCCAAGACATCAGCCAGACGTTTGGCACAGGCATTCGCATGGCGCGCATTTTCCAACCATAAATCATTCTCCAGATAAGGAATAAACTGAGCCGACATATACCGAAGCTTGGAAGCCAACTGGGCAGACTGTTTCCGGACAAACGGAAGGATTTCAGTCAATTCCGGACGGAAAGAAATCACAGCCTCTCCCATCATCATGCCGTTCTTCGTTCCTCCGAAACTCAGAATATCCACTCCGGCATCAACAGTAACTTCTTTCATGGAGCAATTCAAGTAGGCACAAGCATTGGCCAAACGCGCTCCATCCATGTGCAGATACATATCATGGGCATGCAATAAATCTGCGATGGCCTTCACTTCTTCAACTGTATATACAGTTCCCAATTCAGATACCTGAGAAATATAAACGGCTTTCGGCTGTGAATGATGACAAACACCGAAATTATGCAAATGCGGCTTAATCAATTCAGGAGTCAGTTTACCATCGGGCGTTGGAATTGTTACTAAAGCACAACCACTCATTCGTCCCGGTGCACCACATTCGTCTACGTTAATATGAGCAGTCTCGGCACACAAAATACTATGAAACGAACGTGTCACTGCTTGCAAAGCTACCGAATTGGCACCTGTTCCGTTAAACAGGAAAAACGGAGAAGCCGTTTCTCCAAATACTTCTTTAATCTTAGCCGTTGCCTGAGCGGTCCAAGGATCATCACCATAGCCAACGGCATGATTGTCGTTCGCCTTAATCACGGCATCCATAATCAATGGATGAACACCGGAATTGTTATCACTTGCAAAACTTCTCATTTTTATATTGCCTCAAAATTTTTGCAAAGATAGCGCATAGCCGGCAAACAAACCGACGATGCGCTACCTTTATTTATTTGAATCTGTTTATTATTTCTCCATAGCCTCCAACGAACGTATCACCCGACACGGATTTCCGACAGCCAAGGAATAAGAAGGAATATCTTTTGTCACCACACTTCCTGCACCGATCACCACATGATCTCCAATCGTAACACCAGGAAGAATAACGGAATGAGCACCAATCCAAACGTTGTTTCCAATCCGTATCGGATAAGCATACTCCAAACCCTGGTTACGACGCTCGGCATCCAACGGATGACCAGCCGTATAAATCCCCACATTCGGAGCGATGAAAGCATTATTTCCGATCGTCACCTTCGCACCATCCAGAATAACGAGATTGACATTGGCATAGAAATTCTCGCCTACCTCAATATTATACCCATAGTCGCAGTTAAACGGAGGCTCGATAATCACCTGATTTCCGACTTTTCCCAACAACGACCGTAAAAGATCCGTTTTCTCCGTATATTGCGAAGGCCGCAAACGGTTGTAAACATACAACAGCTCTTTAGCCCGTTCCCGTTCAGCCAATAATTCACGATCGTAATTGGCATCATACAGCAAGCCTTGCCGGCATTTTTCTTTCTCGGTCATTGGTTGATTCCGTTTTTCTGGAAATACTTTTGGAAGAAGAGTATCTGATAATCGATGGAATTGTTCCAGTAAGTACTGTTATGTTCTCCGGGACGAAGCAGGAAATCATGATCAATGCCTTGTTTCAATAAAGCTTCATGGAAATTCTTATTCACTTCGAGGAAGAAATCTCCATATCCGCAGTCGATAATCATGGCTAATTGTCCCTTCTTCATCGAAGGTACCAAGTTAATCACCGTATGGGCATCCCAGACAGACTGGTTTTCGGCTTCTTCGCCCAATTGCTTACTCATATCCCAATTCTTCGGGAAAGGACGAATATCCACACCTCCACTTGTGCTTCCTGCCGCACCGAATACATCCGAATGACGGATTGCATTCCACATGGCACCATGTCCACCCATACTTAGTCCGGTAATAGCTCTTCCTTCCCGACGTGCAATTGTCTTATAATGACTATCTACATAAGCAATCAGTTCCGAAGAGATAAAGGTTTCATACCGGACATTCTTATTCAACGGGCTATCCCAATACCAACTTCTCTCGCCATCCGGACAAATAAAGATGATACCTTTCTCGTCAGCGATCTGAGGCAAGTTGGGTTTTACACGAATCCATCCGGAATAATCGTTGCCATGACCATGTAACAAATAAATCACCGGGCAAGGTTTCTCTGCCGCCACATCGGGAATGATCACTACTGTCTTAATATCTTTCTGCATACTCCGGCTATTCACCAGCACCGTATCTACCTGTGCGGCCTGTACGTACGACATCACAAACAAAGCCGTCAATGCAATAATCAGTCTTCTCATGTCTTTCTATGTATTATCCGTTTAAGTTCTTTCTTATTGGTTCAGTACATGCAAGGTGTGGCAGGCCGTCAATGCCGCCGTTTCTGTCCGCAACCGACTTTTCCCTAAAGATATGGCCTCAAAACCATTCTCCAAAGCACATTGAATTTCTTCCGGACTGAAATCTCCTTCCGGACCAATCAGGATCAAAGCATTCTCGCCCGGATGATAAATATCCTTGATCAAAGGTTTTTCTCCTTCTTCACAATGAGCAATAAACTTACGCCCGTTGAAGGGGTGCTTGACAAACGCCTTGAAATCGGTCATTCCATGCAAGATGGGAAGCGTAGCTTTCTGCGACTGTTTCATGGCACTAACCAGAATCTTCTCCAGACGAGCCGGCTTGACTTCCTTTCTTTCTGAGAAACGACAGTTCAGACACGTAATTTCATTGATTCCTATCTCGCAAGCCTTTTCGGCAAACCATTCCATCCGGTCCATATTCTTCGTTGGAGCCACTGCTATATGCACATAAAACGGCCACAAGTCTTCCTGTTTCCACGATTCCTCGATGGTCACTTCACAATGTTTGGGATGAGCTCTTGCGATCAGGGCTTTATAAAACGAACCTTTCCCGTCAGTCAACAGGATCTCCGCTCCTTCTGTCAGACGCAGCACTCGGATACAATGTCCGGCTTCTTCTTCAGGAAGTTCCGGATTTACGGCTATGTCTGGAGTATAAAATATCTGCATACCTTTCTTTTTTATCCTAAAATCATACCGATG